>Ga0209356_1000256_pt1 | contig 20872 bp, 23 predicted proteins | sample LauGreFaBDMM15SN_2_FD_188213 | JGI IMG/M metagenome (GOLD analysis project Ga0209356, IMG submission 188213) | Freshwater lake microbial communities from Lake Michigan, USA - Fa13.BD.MM15.SN (SPAdes) (version 2) | ecosystem: Environmental > Aquatic > Freshwater > Lake | place: Lake Michigan, USA...
GTCGGAGAGCGAGGAATCGGGCGTGGGAACCCCCGAGTCTATCCTCTCTCTTGATGAGGTTGAGGACATGGAGGAAGCCGAGGAGGAGGACGTTGAGGAGGATAATGACAAGACCCTCAAAATGTCTCCTGCTGCCGCGTCTCCCATCGTTGCTGGAGATACCCAAGCCAATATCAGCGACTCGGAAAGTGGTCCCAATACCCCTGAGAGCCTTGTCGTGAATAGCCCCACCGAAGCCGACAAGTACGACAAGATGAAGATTAGCGAGCTCCGCGATCTCTGTAAGACCAAGGGAATCAACTCCAAAGGCAACAAACAGGAACTCATCGCCCGCCTCTGTCAATAAAAAATCTAAAGATTAAAAAAATATCGTTTAAATAAAATAAAAAATGTCTCTTCCTTCTTATTCAACTTTTAATAACACATCTTATAATGGGGGATATATGGCCAATGTAGGATGGGAGGAAACCAATGATGGAAATTGCGAGGTTCAAAGCCTTTTTTCTAGTGCGATTTTGGAATCCATTAGTCAAGCGATTACAAGAAACCTTACCGGAGTAAACCCTGAGGGTCGTCCCATTATCGTGAGCCATGAAAATATAGCGAGTGTTGTTTCGAATGTGTATCGATTTGGTACAAGACAAAATGTAGGAGATATTCATAGTCGATATATTGTTCCCCAGGCTCAAGCCCGTTGTGATATGCGTTCCATTATTAATCAAACCATTAATATCATTACCAGTCAAATTAGAAATGAAATGGAAATGACTCAAAATAATAAAAAATTAACGGTATGGACTACCCTGTTGGGTGATTTTAACAAGGAGGGACTACGATCCCATGCTCCCATAAAAATAAGAAGAAAACATCCACAATACATGGCGTTTAATATGAACTATTAAGTTTGGCGATGCAAAATTTTCAAGCCAATGGCTTGAAAATACATTATGGTTTTCTTGAAAAAAGATAAATCATTGGAACCATCCAATTTTTCTAAACTCTTTTATATTTTCTTGTTCTTTTGAAAAATTAATAAAACGTTGAAACAAATGGTTTTCACATTCCGTAATGCGTAAATGGATATAACTCTTTATTTTTTTAATATAATTTGTTTTTGTTAGAGATTCAACCTTTGTTTCTAATAATTTACGAGCTTGAATTTCATTTGATAATGTGGAACGTAATTCATTAATCATTAAAAGCATTTGTTCTTCTCGATCTCTTAATAAATCTGGAGATAAATCATAAGCCACATGTTCAAATACATTATTATTACACAAGGTAAGAACAATTGCTCCAGCAAAACGTTCATTTATTGAAAATATAATCAATCCATATCCACGTAATCTTCGTAACCTTGGAGTAGAATAATATACTTTGACATTAAAATTCAAGTCCTCAAGATAAAAATAATAACCAAAATGAGAAGATCCAAAAACTCCCCCACGTCTCATTTTGGAATGTAATTTGTCTAATTTGACAATTTGTGGATGTACTAGTAAACTATCTTGAACAGCATATACTGGAAGAGTCCAATTAATTACTTTATCTTCATGCTTGAATAAATGTTTCATTTTAGCCAACTCCTCTTGATTTTTATAAGGGATTTCAATAAAATCATTAAAACAATTTTTAATCACATCTTGATCCAATAGGTCAGGCATAAGCGACCTACACCAACGTATTAATCCTGGACAAATATCAGTATCCGAAAAGTTCATATTACTGATATTGATATTAAAAATTTTTTATAAATCATTTTTAATATCAATAATAAAGTGCTACAGGAAAAAGCTCTTAAGACCAAGCGTTGGAGGAGATGTCCAAAAATCACATTATTGACATGGAACTCCTTAATCAAATCCTCTATGATGCACGCAAAATGGAACGGGAACAGGAGCAACAGAAACATGAAAAAGGGATTTCATCTCGCGTTTTTGATATTGTTGTTTGTTTTTTCTTTATCGCGAGTTTCAATGTTTTCTTGAGCTTGCGTTAACTACCAAGTGTTTGCCAAGATGGAAAACATGAAAGTATAATTATATTATTATAGGTGATATAATACCACCAAAAACTGATGTCTATAATTTATTTTCTGGGTAAAAATTGAGTTTATTGTTCCAAAGACCTGGAAACTAATCTTTTTGCCCCTTCTTTTAATTTTTCTTTATTACCATCCCAGTTACCAAAACCAAAACCAACAGAAAACCAAACAATGTCTCTCCTCAAGAAGATTGCCAAATCCATCGATGCCAGCGTGGCCGACTTTTGCGATGCCATTGCCGCTCGTTTCGACATTGATAAGACCGAGCTCCTCGAGATGTGGACCAAGACCAATGGAGGGAGCGGTCTTAAAAAGACCAAGAAGCGCTCGGCCTATGTCTCCTTTTCGGTTCAGATCCGCCCGGTGGTAATCCAGGAAAACCCCGACCTCAAGTTTGGAGAAATCTCCAAGGAGATTAGCGCGCGCTGGAAAGCGCTCTCTGCGGAGGAAAAGGCCAAGTACGCTTCTGTGAAGGAAAAGGCAGCGGTATCCCCGGAAGCCTCTCCCAAGGCGGCTAAAAAGACCAAGAAAGCTTCCACCAAGCCCAAGAAGACCGATGCTTCACCCAAGGAAAACTTACCTGCCCTCCCCGATGGCCACTTTAGCAAGATGAAGATCCAGGAGCTGCGTGACCTGTGTAAGGAAAAAGGCTTCAAGACATCGGGGAACAAGATGGAGCTTATTGACAGGCTGGTAGGACCGGCAGAGGACCACTCTGACGCCGAAGACAAGTCGGAAAGCGAAGAGTCAGGCGTCGGAACTCCCGAGTCTATCTTATCCCCTAATGAGTCCGAGACGGAAGTCGAAAACTCTCCTAAAAATGTCGTCGAGAGCCCCGAGAATGATGAAGAAGTTGAAAACGACGCGGACGACACCGACGACGACCAAGACGAAGATCTGGATAATATGAAGCTTGGAGAACTCAAGGAACTCTGCAAGTCGAGGGGGCTCGAGGCCAAAGGGAGCAAGAAGGACTTGATCGCCCGCCTACGTGAATAAAATTTTTTTGAAAAGTGATTTTTTTAATTTTAGAGATTTTATATAATTTAATTGATAACGAATAATGTCTCTTGTCCAAAAAAAAAAGTGGGTAGGAATATTGAATACCCAACGATCTCTCATGTATGGAAAATCTTCTACCGGAAAACCAATCTATAAAATACATCCCATTGGATACCCCGACCAGGTCTATAAAATAACCTATGGTGGGCAAAAGAAAGGAAAATTGGTCATTGTTTTTAATCAAATTTCAGAAACCATGGCAGAAATTTGTCATGTCATTGGCCTCGCTACCCCTGAAAATCTTTCTTTAACCCTTCAATATCGCTATCACATTTATCGCAAAGACTTGAAAATCCTCCCGGAAATTAATCCTTTGGAATCGACCATTCAACGCATCCAATATACTTCTCTCCATATTTTTTCAATCGATCCCAAGGGTTGTATCGATATTGATGACGCCTTTTCGTTTGAAATAAGACCCAATGGTGAAACCGTCATAGGAGTCCATATTGCCCAACCCATCTACTATATAACCCTTGAAAACGCTCTTCAACGACTTGAGGTGGCGTTTTCGACCCTCTATACCGACAATAAAATGATTCCCTTGTGGTCGGAAGATATACAACGACAGTCTTCCTTGCTACACGATGAGGATCGACCCGCGTATTCCTTGTTTTTTACTTTTCAGGGCAAGGAGCTGGTCGGTGTGGAACATCATCCATCCTGGATTCGTAATCGTAACCCCACTAGCTACGAGGAAGCCCTTTGTGATGAAACGATACAACAATTTTTCAACTTTTCTAGAGGGCTTACAAACGGCCCCGATGACACTCACACTCTAGTAGAATACTGGATGTTAAAAACCAATCTATGGATCGGACAACATTTTCAAGGGATTCCCTATCGCGTCCAATCAGGTATCCCGGTGCTCCCCGACGACGCAGAGGATGAGATTGCTCGCGTGTTTGCTCAGCGGAATAGGGAATCCGCGTCTTATTCTATGGAGAGCGATTTCCACACTAGTCTCGATGCCCATCGCTACTGTCACTTTACCAGTCCTATCCGTCGAGGAGTGGATGCTCTCATTCACTATGCCATTACCTACCATTTGAATGTCCCATGGAATCTGGAGCGTCTCAACGAACTTGATTCAATGACTAAAAAATTTCATCGGCAAGTACAAGACGCAACCGCAATCGATCAAACATCCGAGGGTCCTACCATTGGTTACCTCTATGAAAAAATCGCACCGGGGCAGTGGATTGTATACTTTAAAGAATTCCATGGGTTCTTGAAAGTAAAGGTTGTCGATCCAAAGCTGATTCAATTGTTGGATCCCGAACTGGAAGCCAACTATGAAATAGGAAAAGGCTACCCCTTTTCACTCTACAAGAAAGAAGGGTATTTTCCTAGAGAAAAAATCTTTGCGGTACCCGGATTTTCTATTATGCGCCCGATTGATGGTGGCAGCTAATTCAGATTCACGCGAATATTGCCAATCTTGGTATTTTTTTGTTGCGGGGCGCTGGTGGCGTTTAAGGATTGGTCCAAAATTAGCGCACCAAAAATCGTCAAGAATTGATCAAAGTACATTTCATTATGTTGAATGTCCTCGTCATCGGGAGAATTTGTTTTTCCCCAATAATGTTTTCCAGGTTCATAAAACAAGGCGAGTTCGTCTTGGAACGCTAATTTTTCTTCGTTGGTTCCTAACATGGCGAAAGGAATACTCCACATGGCAATCGTCATAGGGCTATGTTCTCTACGGGGACGTGTTTTTTGACCTCCATCAAAGGTCCATGTATCCTCGGCGGGTAACAAGAAAGAGCCGTCCTCATCGGGCTCGGTTCTAAAAAAATTGGCCGCCGGAGCACCTCCTTGCGCGCGTAAAAAATGAACGGCATTGTCCAAATAAATGCGCGCTCGTTCCTCTTCGTTCCAAAGATAGTCGAGGCCAATCCTCCAAAGTGTACGAATCCCGTCCTTGAAAAAATAATGACCGTCCCCATACACATTATAGCCAAGATCACCCGAGTTGGCATAGCTACCTTGCGAATTTGTCCAATCGGGGACGAGTCCATTACTAAATCCCTTGGCGTTGGCGAGCAAGTGATAGTTGGCTTCAATAACGAGACGCCAATTGTGCTGTGGATCAAACTCGGCAAACGCGCGATACCACGCCGGGGAAAAATAAGAAGGATTGAAAATCACTCCACACCCCCAATTCGCGCCCGGACATAGAAGCCCGTTCCCGGCAATCATGGAATGGTCCCACATGGCGTTGAGGATCGTGTGGATACGTCGTTGATAAAAGTCTAGATTTCGATCGGGCCATTCCCCCGCGTTGATTTTTTGACACGCCAGAATGAGCGAAAAGGCAACATCCTGATCCGCATCGGTGGCGGCCCCATAACCCATGACTTGACCATTTTCACCAAGATGCCAATTATAATAGTGACCGCTCCACATGTAGGATTCAGCCGTATTCATCAGAATCTCAAACGTGTGGCGATCGTTCATGAAAACGGCAGATAGCAGGCCGTACCCTAATCCTTCACTCACAATGTCATTGGGAAATTCAGAATAGGGGCGATGAACCAAGTGAACCGGGTAGGAAAATATATTGCGTTCCAGGATTCCCTGATAGGTGTTGTTAATAGAGTCGGTCAAATTAAAAGAAAAAACAGTGGGGAGTAACAATAAAATATTCCAACAAATTTTCATTTATTTAAGAAAAATTTTTTGAAAATAAGAATTTATCAGCCACGACCGCGGACCACCATGGACGATTTTTGCGATGTTGATTCCACTCGTTTATTTTTTCTTCATCTGAAAAAATAACTGTCGCTTTGGATCTAGAAAACATAACCTTGATGGAAATGGTCAAGAGGGGAAATTGATCCCAATAGATTGTATATTTTTTACAAAATCTTCGTTGTAGTCTCAAGAAGACTTCCGCGGATTCTGCTCTGATTTGTAATGAACGGTCACGGCTTTTAAATTCGGTATCGTGTTCGGTCCATACAAGACCGTCTATTTTATCTTGGACACTATCAAAAACGTTCCAAATATCTTCTGTATCCACAAGGATAGATTCGATAAACCTAGGTAAATAATACCTGGTGACCAAAGTATGAGGATCATCTTTTTCAATCGTCATTATTCTATGAAAAGGCAAGATCTTTATAATTTGATAATGAATCATTATCAAATTATAAATCGTAGAATGTTGTTGTTATAAAAGTTGTAGTGTTGTATTACAGCTGCGATCGTTTATAAAAAAAAAATCCTAAAAAATCCAATGAAGAATTAATTTTTTTTATTGGTAAAAGGTAGAGAAATAAATTAAAAAAAATGGGTTTTATCAATTCCTATGTCAACGGATGTATTCCACCTATCAATAGTTTCAATCTACCCACGTGCTCATCGTCTTCCAACTCGACAACGAGAGCGTGTATCAATGAAGTCTACTCGCTGATTAATTATACGTATTCCTATAGTCCTTCCAATGAGGATATTGGTTTGATACGCTATAATAATATCAACATTACCAACTCATCGGTAGGGAACAGAATCTGGAATTTAACCTATGGGGGTTATGTCAAGGTTCCTATTTTTACCACCCGATACCAATTTGATCCCAATTGTTATATACCCAATAATGTGGATAATACCCTGCTCAAAGATTTGAATTTCCTCGCGTTGGATGGGAGTGGTACAAAAGAGCCTCTTCAGGGTTTTATCATTGTCAATAATGTGAATATTCCGCTCTCGGACGCGTTTACGGCTCCGTACACCAAATCGACCCCACTCGCGTCTTTTGATTATTCGTTTGAGGATGATAAAGCAACGTTTGATCTCCGTATCAATCTAACGGCTCAACTCAAGAATATTTCATTTAAACAAGGAGGACAAAATTCTATTTTTGTAAATCTATGGGTTCAAGATTCTTCAAGTTGTAATCCTGCCTGTACTTCGGAAGAACAATGTAAAGGGGGTAAATGTAAGAATTTACCTGGTGGGCTTGGATGAAGAGATGAAAATTTGTTTTTCACCAAGTCGGCAAGCAACCGCTTCATGGTTTTATGATTGATTTTTGAACAAATAATAAAAAAAATCTACATTCAATAAAAAATGTTTTTTACCAAACTTTTTTCACGAGTCTTTTTTTCCCGAATGTTTGAAAGCCATCAAGGAGAAGGTATTTGTATGTTTTCCAAGGCGCCTCGATATTTTAATATCGCCCTGCCGGATTTTTCGGTTCAATATTTTGTCGCGGCTTTCAAGGCTACCGATGAAGTTGTGTTAACGGGTACTGTTCCCAAAGATCATGTTTTGTATTATAGTATTGTAGTGTATGATACCTATGGGTTACCTCACTCTTCGATTAATGATACCGAGCTTTCTACAAATTTTTCCTACAAGTTAAAGGCGCCCCCAGGAACATTCTACTATTGTATTTTAGTCCGAATGTATCTTGACCCAGTGGGTGCCCAAAAAATTCAAAATTCATTGGTACCTGCTATTACCGTCAATGGGGAAAAAATAAAATCACTTTCAGTCACCAAGATGAAAAAGAATACGGATGATCTTCAGGAGAAATTTTTAGGGTTTTTGTCTAAACGTTCCCTACCCCCACTTCCCAAGTCCAAGGATCACCAATTTTTCATGCCCGCCTACAAGTATCTCTCCCAGCTCTTTCCTAACCCTGATTCTGTATACTTGACATCGTTTCCATTCGAATCAAGGGTTTTTAGGATCACAGGAACACTTCCTGACAAGATTGGACGTGCGGGCACTCTGAGATTTTTTGGTTTCATGGCGAGTAATTTACAGACCACGTCTACGGATTCTTGTGTTTCTTTTTCGGATTTGCCCAAACACTACACCTTTTGGTTGGCTTACACAAGAAAAGAAGCCGTCAAGGCAGGATACAAGGGTGATGTTCCACTATTGCTCTATAGTAAGGATAATACAGCGCCTTTCTTGGTACTCCGTTTGGTTTTTGTCAACAATCACCCTCTCAAACAAGCAGCGCTAAAGGACAAAAATCAACCTAATTTACCCAACGTTTGCGCGCGTATCATGAAAGATACGTACCCCAAAGTAGAAGCCCTTGTCTAGAATAAACTTTAGATAAATTTTAACCACGACTAGAAAATAAAATTATTCTTTGAGATTTTATTTAGGGGAAAAATATTTACCTGTCAATTGCACGGTAGGAACGTCAAACAAACTCAAGGGAATTGTAGAACCATTAAATATTACTCCAGATCCTTTGGGGATAGAGGAGGGGTCCATTCCATTTGGAAAAACTATATTTTTCTTAAAACCAACAGGATCAGTGCATGTTTTTGCCACGCTATCATACTCACAACAAATGGTGGCTTCCACTTGATCCCTAGTCTTTTCGCATTTGAATAAAGCAGCATCACTTTTCAAGACTTCTGGATCATTCATTTTTGTTGGGTCACTGTTAAACTTATTGAAATCATAGGTACAATTTGAATCATAATATCCATAACGATCAGCCCTAAAATCCCCTGGAGAAGTATAAGGATCGTTTCCTTGCTTTAATGTAACTTCAATATCAGTGTTTGGTACTAAATAAAAAGCAACTGTAGATGGACTGCATTTGCCTGTTTGAGGACAATTTACTTGATCACAAAATCCGTCGGGATTTCTTTTCTTTTTGTCTCTTAAAAATACATCATTTTGTTTGGCTTTAGTCACAAATTCATTTTGTACAGAAGTGGGGGTTATTTTTGTAAATTCGCTTTTACTCATTAAAACAGTCTATAAAAACTAAACATTTTTAAAATTTTGAAAAAAATACAAAGCCGTCTTTGTATTTTTATTAAAATCGATAATTTGTGTAACAAAGATTATATATTGCTTAAATATTTTTATTTTTTCCGGTAGTAATTAAAATGGAAAAAAAAACAATCCTAGTCACGGGTGGTTCTGGCTTTATCGGTAGTCATCTATGTGAAACACTAGTGGGTCGTGGTCATCATGTCATTTGCCTTGATAATAATTTTACAGGTTCTCTCGACAATATACAACATCTAAGGGGCTTGTCCAATTTTGAATTTGTACGACATGATGTCACGGAAGAATATCTCGCCGAAGTCGATCAGATCTATCATCTCGCATGTCCGGCGTCGCCCAAGGACTATCAATCCAATTCGATCAAGACGATCAAAACCAACATTCTGGGAACTCTAAACATGTTGGGTCTCGCGAAACGGACGGGCGCCAGAATCCTTTTAACGTCGACTTCAGAAATATACGGTGACCCACAGGTTTCTCCTCAACACGAAGAATATTGGGGTAATGTGAATCCGATTGGAATCAGGAGTTGTTATGACGAGGGAAAAAGACTTGCCGAAACGCTCATGATGGAATATCATCGTAATTTAAGAGTCGATACCCGAATCGCTAGAATTTTTAATACCTATGGCCCACGTCTGAATCGTAATGATGGACGTGTGATTAGTAATTTTATTGTTCAAGCGTTGGAAAATAAACCCATTACTGTATATGGAGATGGAAGCCAGACCCGTAGTTTTTGTTTTATTGACGATCAAGTAAGGGGGTTGATTCGTCTGATGGAATCAGATTATTCTTTGCCCGTTAATATTGGAAATCCTCATGAAATCACCATTATGGAGATTGCGAATCAGATCGTACAGCTGACGGGTTCTTCCTCCCCGATTGAAAACAAGGATCTTCCACAAGACGATCCTTGTCAGAGAAAGCCTGAGATTACCAAAGCTCGGGAGATTCTAGGCTGGGAACCCAAGGTGAATCTCCAGGAAGGACTCTTGAAAACCATTGAATATTTTCGTGGAGGTGAAGGAAAAGATCTCATGAAAAATACTTGTTGTGTCTTGTAGAAAAAAAAAATAATATTGTCTATATATATTATAATGTCTTTGATTCCTGAATATTTACCCGCTCGTAAAGATTATTTAATTGGAAATCAATACGAAATTCAAAGATACTCGGATCCCGATGAATTTCATATTGTTATTTACTATGTTGATCCTCACACTTTAAAAATGATTGTTCGACGAATGGATAGTGAGTCTGGATGGGGTCTTCATCTTCAGATAAAAATATGGGACCAAAAAGGCCCAAATGAAATTTTAACGATTGGATCCTCAAAAAATAATGAGGTCATTAGAATTTTTCAAACCAACTCGGTAGAACTGTTTGAAAAAATTCCTAGAAAATTTCAAAAAGTTCCTAAAAAAATTGTACAAACGTACGCATCCATAACTCCTCAATCCCTTTTACATTATAACGCTGTCATGACTTGGATTGAAATGAATCCTGATTATGAATACTATTTTTATGATAATAAAAAATCTAGAGAATTTATCAAGATTCACTTTGATTCCAATGTATTAAAAGCATATGATCAATTAATACCAAAGGCTTTCAAGGCTGATTTATTTCGCTATTGTTGGATTTATATTCATGGAGGTTGCTACTTTGATCACAAGTATATTTGCAAAATTCCCATTTCCGATTATTTGTGTTCTGAAGATCGCAATGTTTATTGCAGAGACAGGCCTGGTTTTGGAATTTTAAATGGAATTGTGATTAGTGAACCACAAGCCAATCATATTTTTGATGCCATTCAAACAGTCATAAGAAACGTTGAAAACCATCATTATGGAAAATGTCCACTCTCCATAACGGGTCCCACGTTCTTTCATCAATTTACCCATAATCAAAATATTCCTTTACGTCACGCGGAGGAAGGAGGAAAAGTATTTTATGGAAATCAACTAGCACTCTCTACAGGATATAATGGGTACTATAATAATCAAAAACTACGAAAAGAATCCTATCAAGATATTTGGCAAAACAGAACAGTCTTTTATAAAAACTATTTTGTCCACGAAATGGAAGAGAATTTAAAATATATAATCATGGAAAAACCTTTACAAGAGACTAGTGACGAATTTGAATACGAGGTTATTCAAAACAGATTAATGATAAAAAGAATCGATTCTAGTGGGGGATGGGGGCAAAAACTATTAGTAACCATTATTAATCATCAAACAAATACAGAAAAAGATTTGTATGTTGGACCTAGCGAATCAAATATCATAAATGTACCCATTGGAGGGTTTTTAATATGAAATTTTAATTTTTTTATAATAATAATAAATGGCGTTGAAAAGATTGAAAAAAGAATATATTGAATTGTGCCAGGATCAAATGACCAATTGTTCCGCGAAACCTATACAAGAGGATGATTTTTTCGAGTGGAACGCCAAACTCTTTGGCCCCAAAGACACTCCTTATGAAAACGGAATTTTTCAGCTATTGATGATTTTTCCATCTGAATACCCTTTTAAACCTCCCAAGATTTCATTTTTAACTAAAATATATCATCCTAATATTAATTCTAATGGAGGAATTTGTCTAGATATTCTCAAGGATGCGTGGAGTCCCGCTCTTACGATAGGAAAAGTTCTTTTATCGATTTGTTCTCTGTTGGCGGATCCGAATCCTAATGATCCACTGGTACCAGAAATCGCCAAATTATATCACGATAATCCACAAAAATATGAACAAATTGCCAGAGAATATACAATGAAATACGCGACGAGTCATGAAGAGTAGGCGCTCTAAAAAAGATTTTTTTTGCGTTGGTAAAAAAATAAATTTGCTATAAATAGGTATGAGTTCTTTTCTTTTTATAGATGCTGAAAATATTCGAATCACGGAAGAAGATCTTTTATACATTATTATGACTTATCCAATTCACATTATTTTCATTTATTTTGATATGGAAAAAAATAATCTTTCTCAGCACTATATTGATTGGATCTACAAATATAATTGTTTTTTAATCAATGTGCCTTCCATTGGGGGTAAAAATAGCGTTGATTTGCAAATGTCGATTGATATTACGGAATGGGCCATTAAAGAAAGGGAGATGAAAAACATTATTATCGCGAGTAATGACCGCGATTTTTACCCCCTTTGCACAACTCTTAAAAAATACAAGAAAAATATTACCATTATTGCTTATCAAAAAATATCAGAATTTATAACGCCGCTTATAGATTCTAGTATCCTTCTTTTTGATATTCCATCCGATATTAAAATTATTATCCACTGTTTTTTATTAGAGAGAAAAAGCGTACTACCCTTTACGTATCTTAAAAAACTATTGAAAAAAATCAACAAGAAGAAAAAAATGCAGGATTTTAAAAACCTAATGGACACACTGGGTCAATTTGAAAATATTTTTACAATTAACAATCACGATATTAAACTTTCTTACAGTTGGTCGAAGTAAATACAAAGGACGAAAAAACCGTCTTGTATTTTTGCGAAGGTGGAGGGGAGTGAAGTACGCTATGGGATCGATATTTATTAATTGGGTAGTTTGGTTTTTCCATTTTAGTTGATGGGAAAAAATATTTTTTCAAGTGTGTGTAAATTTACACAAATTTTTGAATTGGAGGACACAGCCGTGAGGACATATACTGGGAAGAGCACATACACCAGTCCTTCCCTGATGATGAATTTGGGAATTCTTTTCAAATTTACGAATCGTGCGGGGGTCTACACAAAAACAAAGCGGTTTGGCAAGCGCGGTTTCTCCCAGTCCACCGATTTGTAATCCATGAAAATAAGCGCCTCCAAGCTTGGAATAGTCTTTGGTCTTGTTCATTTTAATTAAGGTTTGTCAAAAAAAAATATTTTTTTTTGTTGTAGAAGAATCCTCGACGATTGTATTCACCTATGATTTTAGCAAAGTTCAATCGTCTTTTACCATTACCTTTGATGGTACCATCGCCGGTACGCTGGTGATGGATGGAACGATTTATGACGCCGCCAATTTATTCGATCCACCCAAGATTATGAATATTTCTTATCTAGTCTTGACGCTCCAAATACCGAGTGGAGTTACCTCAGGTAGTAATTTTTACTATAATGTTTGGTTGGCGGATGGTGCTTTGTTGGGCAGTTGAGCCAGTTGGTAGTGGTTTTAATTGTCAAACCATATGTTGTTGTCGAAATCAAAATAATTAATTACACTTGTGTAAACTTTTATTTAAGAAATTAAAAACTAGATTCAAATGAAAATACTCAATCTAGTTTGTCTTGCTTTTTCGACTCGGATGCCCAAACTATATCCTTTTTTGGAGAATGGTGTAGAGAGCGGTTCGTATCTTGACAAACTCAATAAACAGATTCAAACGTCTCCGGGATATTTAGATGGTCTTGGTAAAATAAAAATCAGTCAGAATAGGATTCCTATCAAAATTCAGTTACCCTTGTTGATTAAGAATGAGACCCAGCTACATGGAGGGTTCCGATCCCTGCAACAAAAAAAGAGAACCAAATTTTCTTCCGATGGTACGTTTCGTATCGAGGAAAATGAAAACAATATTACGTTTAATAATGTGGGTGGTTATTCTTCCGTCAAGAGTGAGATGCTTCAGATTATCGACATGCTCCAAAACAAGACTCGATACGAATCGTTTGGGGTACGACTACCCAAGGGAGTACTTTTAGAAGGACCAACAGGGAATGGCAAAACACTCATGGCGCGTGCGTTTGCTGGACAGATTGATTATCCCATTATTCCTACTTCGGGTGCGGAATTTAATGAAAAATACGTGGGTGTGGGTGCGGCGCGTGTACGAGAGCTTTTTGGTTTTGCGGAAGAGAATCAGCCCTGTATTATTTTTATTGATGAGATTGACGCGGTAGCGAGGAAACGAGTGAATAGTGAGGACGGTTCAGGAGACGAGCGAAGTCAGACGCTGAATCAGTTGTTGGTGGCGCTGGATGGTTTTAATATCAATAATAACATTATCGTAATGGGGGCGACGAATCGTATCGATATTTTGGATGCGGCGGTGATTCGCCCGGGCAGAATGGACAAGATTATCCATGTTCCGAATCCGGACGCGGAAACCCGTAATGAAATCATTAGTATTCACAGGGCCAAAAAACCAATCAATGCGACCAATGAAGACATTGTTTCCATGACATCGGGAATGAATGGCGCGCAGATTGAGAACATGCTCAATGAGGCGTCACTGCTGGGTATCCGAGATTCAAAACTTCCTGTAGACATCAAGACACTCGAAGACACTCGGAACAAGATTGTATTGGGTCAATCGATTGGCAAAAAGAATATTTCCGAGGGGACCATGAGGAGAGTTGCGGTTCATGAGATTGGGCACTTGCTATTGGCAATTCAGTCCGAACATTTTGAAAAACCTTCCAAGGTGACGATTGATTCTTCCGTGTTTTCTTCGATTGGTTACACGGTATTTGAGAGGAATGATGTGGATCAAGGATTCTTTTTGCGTGAATATCTGACGGATCATCTCAAAGTTTTGTTGGGAGGAAGGGTAGCGGAGGAAACGGTGTATGGGAATTCGGTGTCCTCGGGGGCATTTTCGGATCTGGAAACGGCGTTTGGTGTTGCCAAGAAAATGATTATGGAATATGGAATGGGTACCCATATTATCTTTCCACACTTTAGCGAATCGTATCGAAAAAGAATCGATCAAGAGATTCATTTATTGATTAGCAATGCGTACGTGGAAACTAAAAAGTATCTTTTGGAAAACAAGGCTTTGCTTCTTGAATTATCTGAAAAATTGGTGGAACAAAAAACCCTCTACCCGCGAGATTTTACCAGTTAAAAACTCTAAAAAAAACAAGAAAAAATATTTTTTTATCCCTAATAATAGGAATCATGATACTTGAAGAACTTAATATTGATCCAGAAATTTGGGGACCCCATCTTTGGCACACGATGGAAGCTATCGCGTGTACTCTTGATAATTCTAACAAAAAAGAGATTTGCTTTTTTTTTAAGAGTTTAAAAAGTGTTATTCCATGTGAAAAATGTAGAGAACACTATAATATCTTTTGGGACTCTTTTCCCATTGAAGAATATACTCATAATAATCTCACTCTGTTACTCTGGTTGTATAAACTAAAGAGTGAGATTAAAAAACGACAAGAAAAAGAGGTGATTCCATTTATGGACTGGATTAAATTTCTTGTGGAACGATATGATGTACCCGAACTCTATTTTTATCTTCAAAAAAATGACGAATACCGCCAGATGATGAAAAGTCTCAATGTGACCGAATCACCTTTTTTTGGCAAATACAAGCTTTCAGAATACGAGCTCTAGTTAAATCTTAACCTCTTAAAAAGCTGTTTGAGACCAATAAAACCTAAAATAGCAAGAATGATAAAGAAATAGCCAAGAACTCCCAAGCTTTTTCCTTTTTGTACTCCGGTATAGAATTCCACGCTCTCAAAGTACATGCTGTAGAGAAGAGAGGCGACGGTTATAAAGGTGAAAAAATTAAAGAGGAGCCAGAATATTTTTTCCAAACGAGTATTTTTCAAGAAAACCAAACTCAAGATAAAAAAGATGAACTGTGCGAGCAAGAGAACACCGATTACCGTCCAGATTATATTTTTTTTGGGGGAGATGAAACGGGTCGCAAAAATAATGAGAGCAAAAGAAACGATATAGACGCCAATAATGTGAATAAAATTCTTTTGATCGATGGAAAGGTTTATAAGATTATCCATTTTTATTGTGTGTAGGTTTTTTTATTTTTAATAAATAAAAAAATGCTTAGTCAACGATGCCTACGGGAACGCGACAAGACGCTAAAAGCCAAACAAGACCGTATGATGATGGAAGAAACACGTCTCAAAACCAAAAAATCAAGTTTGGCTCAACAGGAAAAAGTCATTGTACAGTGGAATCAATACATCCAAAAAAAAGAATCCGAACTCGCGTGGAGAGAACAAGCGGTGAATCAAAAAGAGGCAACTCTCGCTAATTTCCAAACCCTCGCGACGCAGTGGCAAGAATATATCACCACGCTTCAAAAAGAAGCTCAAAAAATCAATCGACAGGTTAGGGGACCTCTCCTTCCTCCCGGAACCCCGGAAGATGTGCGTAAAAAAGCAATGATCCGGTTCTATCAACAGCAATTGAAAAAATTAGGCGCCGTCTCCAACTAAATGTTGAGAGAAAAAATACCCGATACCGTAAGAAAATGCTGCGCCCAAGGAGCCATAAACTAGATTTTCCAAACCGCTGAAAAAGATCAAGGTTTTGGTCATCAACGTTTTTCCGCTTCCAACAATAAATAGAGTAAGTCCATTGAGAGCCAGTGAAGTGTAAAATGAACTTTTGATGGTCATTGGAAGAGCAAACGCCACAAGGGTAGGTGTCGAACCTAGAAAAAATAGAAAACCAGAAACCAAACCGGCCACCCAAGGACGACGTTCATCTTCTTCAGTAATTCCAAATTCAACTTTTTTCATAAAATTAAACAACCCTTGTTTATTTTGTTGAATCGTGTTGATAAAATTTTGGACAAGAAACTCGTCCTGGATATAGAGTTCTTTTTCCAAAAAATAACGAACCTGTTCCAATTCCACCTCCAAATGGGTCTCTATATGTAGTTCTTCTTTGGCAAGTTCAGCCACCATCACCTCTTTTTGTGATTTGGTAGCCATATATTCCCCCAATCCCATAGAGATCATACCGCTTAAAGAACAGCTAATAATGGTGAGAAGAATCGATGGCTTGGATAGACCACTGGCATAGATTCCAATGGTGAGTAAAAAGGTAGAGATCAAACCATCATTGATACCCAAGATAATATCTCTCATATAGGCACGCTCGTTGCCCTGATGATTATGATTTTCCATTTTTATGGAGAACAAGATTTTTCAAAAAAAAAAAGGTAATAATAAAACGGATATTATATAAAATAATGATTATTTATACCATCAAGAAATTTTGGAGTTCCTGGGGTTGGCACTTTATTTTTTTTGGGGGACTCATTACGCTCTTTATTTTATGGATTTATAATCAACAACCCACGGGTTCCACCACAATTAATATGAATTCCATTATTGGTAAAATATTTCAGCCCGCGACGCCTAGTATTTCCACATTGGCTAGTGGCTATTCGGCAACTCCGCAAAGCCCTGAAAGAAATTGCTCTCGTGGAGAAAAAAAATGTAGAGAATTTCTCGAATTTATTTTCAAAAAACCTTTTGAGAATGTGAGGCCAAACTTTTTGATCAATCCCATTACTCAAGAACCTCTAGAGTTGGACTGTTATAATGAAGAATTGAGACTCGCGGTGGAATATAATGGCCGACAGCACTATGAATTCAACAAAATGATGCATCAAAATTCAAGACACTGTTTTCAAAACCAAAAATATAGGGATCATATTAAAAAGGAACTTTGTGATAAACATGGTATTACTTTGATAACAGTACCCTATTCTATCCATGAAAATAAGATTGGAGATTTTTTGTATGAAGAACTAAAAAAAAGAGGTTTCATTCACTCTAATTTAATCGATATTGACTCGTTAGTTGATTAATATCTTTCATGGTGGAGAGGTGTTTTTTAATAGAGGGTTTATAGTTTTGAAATATTATAGTATCATATCCAGATTTTTGAATGGTTTTTTCCGCTTGTAAATATTCTTTTTTAACCTCTCGAAAAGATTGTTGTGCGGCTCGAACATACTCGAGTTTTTCTTGTAGCGCAATACGAGTTCTTTCGAGTTGATCCGAAATTTGCTCGACATGATGATGATAGTTTTCTAATTTTTCCTTGATTTTTTGTCTTGATTTTTCTTGTTTTTTGGGAACAAACGAAACCGCCGTTGCTTTCATTTATTTCCAAAAGAATATAAATAATTAAACCTTTTTAGATTCCGCTTCCCGAATCAAATCCCAATTCATCTTTAGTGAACAAAGACCAGAACCAATACTAGATCGTTTTCCACACATTATATTTGCCGATACCGATTTGATAAAGTCTTTTTCCGAATAAAAACCCGCATTACAGAATTGATCGAGAGATTCCTCAAACGAAGCGCGACTAAGGACGCCCATCTGTTCCTTTTTCATACCATATCGGGAAACAGAATTGATATTTCCTTGATAGGTCATAATATCCACTAATAATATAATATGAGAAGGATTAATAAAGGTACCGTCTGAAGAGACCACATTGGTAAACTCTTCAATCAAAAATTCTCGAGTGGCTTCGATTCCCATTACATTGAAAATATCCCACATGTTATTACTTGAAATACTAGATATATCAATATAGGGAAGGGATAAAATATCCATAAAATTCGAGCCACTTGTTTGTATCAACCAATTGTTCTGTACCAGTTGGTAGTGATAGTTTTTTATATTTTTGATTCCACAAATTTCAACTTCAAGAATCCTAGGTTTTACAACATCCTTAATATAGATTTCAATATGATTTTTATCTTTGAGAAACTGAGGAAGATCGTTTGTATCAGGTATTTGTATATCCGATGTATCTACAAAAATATCAATTTGTCCCACATAGAGAGGAGAAATCACACAACAAATATCTCCGTATTGATATTCAATTTTTTCTTTAATGGTGGTGATTTCAATCTTGTATTTGTAGAGCTTTTCTATATCAAGAGTAAATGTGATTCCAGCCCTATAGTAACGAAATTGATTACTAAACACCATTTCATAGGCTCCAAACCAAAATTCTTCCTCTTTTTCATTTAGGAAAATCTTTTCTGAAACCACGAGGTCGTTAAGCGTATGATGAACAAGGGAATCCTTGATGAGATTCCGGCAGTCATCTGGTGTCTTCACTTTTTCTTTTAGATAAAAATTATTCGATGTAACCTTTGGCTCTTTGGTTGCGTTAAGTAGCTCTAGAAATCTTGGAACACCGGTCACTACCGTTGCAACACATAACCCCGAAGAATGGAACGAGTTGAGAGTCAGCTGAGTTTGTCTTTCTCCAATACTCTGTGCACAAATCACACCTACTCCTTCGCCAGGTTCTATATTTGAGAGGGCTACATACCTTTCAATCTCCTTTTTGATGGACGCAATGTCTTTGAAATGATCATGAACCTTTTCTTTTTCAAGTTGGAGACGAAGATTTTGAATAATATTACGTATATACGAATATTTAATGTCGAAAGGGAGATAATTTGGGAAAAAAGACGCCACATCGACAAGTATGTAATCAATTTCTTGAGAGGTTAAAGGACGCATTTTTAGTTGATTTTTTCAAATAATTATAAGATTCAATTTTTTATATTTCCTTATTATAAAAATAATGAAAACTTTTGTTTATTTTCATATTTGTTGTAGAGGCTCCAGAATTTTAGATAGGTACAAATCCAAAGGGTAAATTTGTTTCGCTGTTTGATTCTAATGTTGATCACTATCACCCAACCTTTGGTTCATAACACTATTCTCATTATTATGGGTAAAAAATTTTTATCCCTTTTTTAAATAAACGCTCACTCATGAAAAACTTTAGACCAGGTATTAGAAAATTGGACAGAGGTAATAAATTTACCAAAGAGGTCCTTGATAAATTAAATTTTATTTGTAACAGGATTGCAGAAAAAATTGGAAAAAAAGCGTATGAACTTTTGCAACCCCCAGATTCCTCCCAAACAATTACGCATATTGAGATTATGGCTTGTATACAGTATTTTTTTCCAGAGCGCTTATATTTATTTGCTCATAGTTATGGATCACAAGGCGTGATTCGATACGAAAAAGGTGGTTCGGTATCCATGAGCCATTCGGAATTAAAAATTTCTCCCAATTCTTGTAAAAAAATCCTCAAAGAGATATGTAACGCCAGAATATCAGAAAGGGCCGCTATTATATTGGCAGCGTCCATAGAATATTCCATTATACATATTTATGAGAACGCAGGTCAAAATAATGAAAAAATAGATGCCCGGGCGCTAGAGGAAATTTTTGCGTCGAAAGAAGATTTTTCAGAACTTTTACGGAAAACAGAGATTATCTTGCCAGGACCTATTTCATGCTCGGATCCGGTGCTTTATCGAGAAGCGCTTCATTTAGCGTTTTCGTCTTGAAGTCTTGTTATGAGCATATCATTAATTTCTTTTTCCATACGTCTTACTGGATACAACTGATAGTTTTTTTGATTGGGATGAAGAACGACCAGAACCATATCACGCACCTTTTTTCCATAAAAAGTCTCGAGCATATGACGATATAAATTCAGCTGCAAGCTGTAGTGATTATAGTTACAGTCTTCAAGATGATTGACAGGAGGATCACCCGTTCTCCATGAATTCTCCTTTTTTATTTCCTTGCTACGTTTCCAATCATAAATGTCCACGACTCCTGGTTCCACCTCAAACACCATATCGATAGAGCCACAAACCTTGTGAGGTTCATCGAAAACAATCCACTCGGATCGATAGGGTTTTAGCCCTTTGGGTTTCACCACCTCTTCCATAAAATTAAGGAAAAAGGAAAACTCGGTGGTCGACTCCAAAGGATCATTCTCGATACGTTCCTTGTTAAAATAGCGTTCAATACTAGCGTGCATGTTCGTCCCCGATGTGGAGGCATTTTCACGATCCGTGTCCCACTTTTCCTTAATGGTAACGGGTGTCATTCCTGAATAGTTTCCCACGCTAAAAGAATACGTATGGCTCATATTATCCCAGTCTTTGCGAATGGTATCCTTGATTTTGTCTTTGGATAATCCTCGATAGCGGGATGGTTTTTCCGCTAAATTGGAAATATCTTTACACATCATATTGATAATGGCTCCATCGGCATCGAATTCCTCAAAAAAAGTATGAATAAACGTGGTGGTAGAGATGTAATTACCCTGAACACCATCTACGGTATATACATGTCCTTCTTCTTGAAAAGAAATTCGGGAATCCCTCTCATGAGGATAAATCAACGCAAGTGGTCTAGGAT
>Ga0209356_1000258_pt1 | contig 20823 bp, 17 predicted proteins | sample LauGreFaBDMM15SN_2_FD_188213 | JGI IMG/M metagenome (GOLD analysis project Ga0209356, IMG submission 188213) | Freshwater lake microbial communities from Lake Michigan, USA - Fa13.BD.MM15.SN (SPAdes) (version 2) | ecosystem: Environmental > Aquatic > Freshwater > Lake | place: Lake Michigan, USA...
GCAACACCAAAAGCCATCACAGCCAGTTGCCCCACTAAAACCGTACCGGCGTGACGAAGGATGGTGGGCGCTTCAAACATGCCGTAAGTCGCGCTCAGGGTTTGGCAGTGATAGAGATCGACAGGGCTCTGAACAAGACGATGTCTTCGTTGTTGTCTGAGGGGCGACGCACTGTGGCGTGTTGTGTCCATGCGCTGGTATCAACCTCTTGGGTGAATGCCGCAAGGGCTTGTGTGTCGACAATGAGCCAAGCACAATGGCTTGCATTTGAAGCTGTGCTTTCAGCTCGGGTTGCAACAGGGAGCAGTTTGAGATTGCCATGAAATTGAAAAGCTGCGCCTTGCGCCTTGGTCAATCCAAAGTAATGAACACAGTCTGTTGACCCCATCATGCTGCGAACTTTGTTAACAAGGGGGGAATAGCTTCTGCCGAAATCTAGCAAAGGCAACCAAAGCGTCATGACCAAAAGCCAACACAAGATGGCACCACTGGCAGGCAGCACCATGCTCTTCCACAGTGCCGAGCGATGTCTACCGGCGCGCCATCTGACAAGGCCAGCCCAGGCCAGTGTTGCCAAGCTTGCCAAGATGAATGCAGTGAGGGAGAACTGAAGCACAAAACCTGGCGCAAGTCGTGCCACATTGATGGCAGGCTGAGCAGGAAAACCTGTTTGCATTGACAGCCAGACAGTCCAAATGATGAGTGCGCCCACGCTGAAAAAGAGCAAGGTAAACCAATCAATGAAAGCACTGAGGCTGCGTTTCAATGTGGGCAGTGCAAAGGCGGCCAGCGTGGCCAATGCAGGCAAACTGATGAGCAGCGCACGATCACTTAAGCCGGACATCCATGTGGTGGCAATGCCCACAAGCATGAACCAAAGAGGCAGCGACAAATGGGGATTGGCTGAAATACTTTTGAGTTGATAGCGCCAACGCCAAAGCGTCCAAACCGCCAAGGGCCAAGCAGGCCAAGTGAACCACAAAAGCAAACGGGCCATGGCCTGGATTTCAAACAAATGAGACGAGGCAATCCGCCAACGCCACAAGTCCAAGCCACTGGTGATCGCGGCGGTAGCAAGGCAGAAGATCAAGACCCAGGCAACATCGACTTTTCTCACGCGCAGAGATTGCGGCTGGCCCGTATCCAAAGCAATCACAATGGCGCCGCCTGCCCCCAATATCATCGCCAAAGCAGGTGCGCCTGAAAGAGCCAAGCCCATGATGGCGAGGACCGCGCAAAACAGCGAAGCCATTCTTTTGCGAGCCAAGTTGGCCAACGCAAAAAAGAGAAGCGAAGAAAAAGAAAGTTGTGCGAGTGCGGGGGTGGCCTCGTGAGAAAGTCTGGCCAAGCCCAAGCAGGCAAGCAAGGCAAGCAAACCACCATCGGCAATAGCCCGCGCATAGTCTGCAGGTTTGGCTTCGCCGCCAAAGGCAAAGCTCACGGGTTGAGCCGCCGGTGTTCGTGCAAGGGCGTAAACCGCGTACCAAGTGGCAGCCAATGTGAGGCCCAACAAAGCAATAAAGGGCAATTGAGCGGCAGTGTCGAGAGGTAGGCCCTTGGGCGCCAATTGAATAGCCCATGCACCTAGCCAATAAGGCAAAAGTGCCGCACCGCTATCTGTTTGCCCAAGCAGTGTGGGCTTTAACCACGCCACATTGTCTGAGCCGAACGATTGCGCCAAATTGAACATGAAGCCAAAGGCTTCCATGTCATCGGCTTTCCAAGGCGTGCGGCCCATAAAGCCAGGTAAAACATAAGCCAAGCAAAGCGCCCAGACAATCCAGCGCGGCAAACGCCTGACGGCACTTTGCGCCACGATGGCCGGGTTGGCAGAGGTATCTGATGGGTAGAAATTCACAATTCAGACAATAGCAGAGTCAGGTTCAAATTCACAAGTGTGGGCTGAGGCAAAAAACAAGGGCAGGCCGGTTGCCCGGACTGCCCTTCGATGGTCACGAAGTGACGCGATAGGAAGATTACTTGGTAATGGACGTTTTGCCAAAACGGTTACGGAACCGCTCAACGCGACCACCCATGTTGTCCACAGATTTTTGGGTACCTGTGTAGAAGGGGTGTGATTCGCTGGATGTATCGAGTTTGAACAAAGGCAGCTCGCGGCCGTCGTCCATTTTCACCATCTCTTTGGCATTGACGCAAGAACGTGTGACGAACTTGAAGCCGTTAGACAAGTCCAAGAAGCAAACTTCTCGGTAATTGGGGTGAATGCCTTCTTTCATGATCTATTCCTTGGGTTCAGATGCGACAGCCGCCCTCGGACCATCCGGGGTACTTTTCGCTAAGCACGAGATTATGGCATGAAATCAATGACTTGCACGCCTAATTGGGTCTGCAAAAGCTACTTTTTAGCCGCCTCGACGCATCATGTCGAAGAATTCGACGTTGCTCTTTGTGGCTTTCATGCTCTTAAGAACCATTTCCATGGCCTCAATTTCGTCCATGTTGTACATGAACTGGCGCAAGATGCGCGTTTTTTGCAGCACTTCAGGTTGCAGCAACAATTCTTCGCGGCGTGTACCGCTGCGGTTCAAGTTGATGGCCGGGAACACGCGTTTTTCGTACAAGCGGCGCTCCAAATGGATCTCGCAATTGCCAGTCCCTTTGAATTCCTCAAAGATCACCTCGTCCATGCGGCTGCCGGTATCGACCAGCGCTGTGGCAATGATGGTCAGGCTGCCGCCTTCTTCGACATTGCGAGCAGCACCAAAGAAACGCTTAGGACGTTGCAAGGCATTGGCATCGACACCACCTGTCAAGACTTTGCCAGAGCTGGGCACCACGTTGTTGTAGGCGCGGGCCAAACGGGTCAGGGAGTCGAGCAAGATGACCACATCTTTTTTCAATTCAACCAAACGTTTGGCGCGTTCGATGACCATTTCAGCCACGTGCACGTGACGTGCAGCAGGTTCGTCAAAGGTGGATGCAATCACTTCGCCGCGCACAGTGCGCTGCATTTCTGTGACCTCTTCAGGGCGCTCGTCGACCAACAAAACCATGAGGTGAACATCGGGGTTGTTGGCGGTGATGGCGTGCGCAATGTGCTGCATCATGACGGTTTTGCCAGACTTGGGCTGCGCCACAATGAGGGCGCGCTGACCTTTGCCAATTGGGGCAATGATGTCGATCACGCGGCTGGTGATGTTCTCGTCGGCCTTGATGTCGCGCTCTAGGTGCATCTGAATGTTGGGGAACAAAGGCGTCAAGTTCTCAAACATGACCTTGTGCTTGTTGTTCTCTGGCAAGTCGCCATTGACCTTGTCAAGCTTGGTGAGGGCAAAATAGCGCTCGCCGTCTTTGGGAATTCGAACTTCGCCTTCAATCATGTCGCCGGTGTGCAAATTGAATCTGCGCACTTGGCTGGGACTGATGTAAATGTCGTCGGTGCTGGCGGTGTAACTGGTGTCGGGGCTGCGCAAGAAACCAAAACCATCGGGCAAGATTTCTAAAACACCGTCGGCAAATACTTGCTCGCCAGCGCGAGCACGTTTTTTAATGATGGCAAACATCAACTCTTGTTTGCGCATGCGGCCTGTGTTTTCAATTTCAAGCTCGTCGGCTTGCTTGAGGACTTCAGACACGTGCAGTGCCTTGAGTTCGTTTAAGTGCATGGATTTACCTGCGTAAAGCAACCCTTGAGGGTCGATGTCAAAAAAATCAGGGGGAGGAAGGAGACCGAAATTTCAAACGTCTAGAAACCAAAGCTGGGAAGATGCGTCAAAGGGAGCAAGTAGACGCTATGGGCTTTCGTCAATTTCTATCTTGAAACTGTGCTAAATCCCTTTGGGGACTCAACGATGCGGATTATGACAGGATTTTTTGAAGTGTCGCAACTGGGCTTGCCAACCCCCCAAATGGCTTCAAACTGGGGGGCAGGCCTTAAAGCGCCTTGAATTGGCGCTTTGGATTCAAGCCAACTGCTGGTCTATGAATGCGGTTAACTGAGATTTGCTCATGGCACCCACTTTGGTGGCGGCCAATTGACCATCTTTAAAAACCATCAAGGTTGGAATGCCCCGAATGCCAAATTTGGCGGGGATGTCGCGGTTTTCATCGACATTCATTTTGGTAATTTGCAGTTTGCCTTCGTAGCCCGTTGCAACTTCGTCCAAAATGGGGGCAATCATTTTGCAAGGACCGCACCATTCAGCCCAAAAATCAACGATGACAGGCTTGTCGGCTTTGAGCACGTCGGTCTCAAAAGTGGCGTCGGTTGTGTGTTTGATCAAATCGCTGGCCATGGCCTGTTCCTTGTTGAGATTGAAATTACAGCAAATCTTGTTTGTAAACTTCCTGTATTTTGACAGAAACGAGCAAAGTTGCTCATTCATCACTTGATCCAAATCATTTTCACTGCATGGACGTCCCTTCACCTCACGCTTCAAAGCCCTTAGATCTGTCTGTGGCGGTCATTGGGGGCGGGCCTGCAGGCCTGATGGCGGCTCAGGTTTTGTCGAGTTTGGGCCATTCTGTGCATCTGTTTGATGCCATGCCTTCAGTGGGTCGAAAGTTTTTGTTGGCAGGACGAGGGGGTCTGAACCTCACGCACTCAGAGGCATTCAATCAATTTGTAAATCGCTATGACGCCCATGCTGCACAACTGAAACCCCTGCTGAGCGATTGGGGCTCAGATCAATTGAGGGCTTGGGCTCAGGATTTGGGAGTTGAAACATTCATTGGAAGCTCAGGACGTATTTTCCCCAAAGAAATGAAAGCAGCCCCCTTGCTGCGAGCGTGGTTACATCGTTTGCGCCATCCTCTAACAGGCAAGCCCGTTGAATTTCACATGCGCCATCGATTAACAGGTTTGCAAGCAATACCCGCTGACAAAGCCAAAGGCAAATGCACAGAATTAAGTTTCGAAGTGCGGCATCTCTCGTCGCCTGAGCTTGAGCTGCGCAAAGTCAATGCTCAAGCTGTGGTCTTGGCGCTTGGCGGTGGAAGTTGGGCCCGGCTAGGCTCTGACGGTGCTTGGGCGCCTTGGTTAACTGAAGTGGGTGTGCCCGTGAACGCCCTGCTGCCTTCCAATTGCGGTTTTCATGTGGCCGGCAGAGAAGGGCAGGGTTGGACACCTTTTTTCTTGTCACGTTTTGCAGGGCAGCCTTTTAAGTCAGTCGCCATGGAGTGGGTCCATGCCCAAGGGCATGTCATCAGGCGCCAGGGAGAATTTGTGGCCAGCACCTACGGGGTAGAAGGCAGTTTGATTTATGCCGCGTCATCAGATTTACGCAAGGCCATTCAAGCGCAAGGGTTGGCTGAATTCAAATTGGATTTATTGCCCGATTGGACCTTGGAAAAAGTCATCCATGAGGTTTCACATCCTCGGGGCTCGCGCAGTTTGTCTTCACACCTCAAGGGACGACTTGGCATTGAGGGCGTCAAGATGGCCCTGTTGAACGAATTGTTGTTGCCTCAGATTTTGCAAGATCCAGCGCAACTGGCCTTGGCCATCAAAGGCTTGGTGGTGGTGCTCACAAAACCCAGGCCCATCGATGAAGCCATCAGTAGCGCAGGCGGCGTGACGTGGGAGGGCCTCGATGCAGGGCTGCAAACCAAGGCATTGCCGGGGGTGTTTTGTGCGGGGGAAATGTTGGATTGGGAAGCGCCCACAGGTGGCTATTTGCTGACGGCCTGCATGGCCACAGGGGTGAAAGCTGCTAAGAGCTTGCACGCAAACATGAAAGGTGACGAGCCTTGACCCCGGCACTGACTCTGCAGTTAGAGCTGCTTGGTTCCCCACCTGACTCGGTTGGCCGCTTTACCATGCGGGAAGGCCCGTCGAGGGCTATTGTAAGACACCGATAGAATCCACACATGTCTTATCTCGTTCTGGCTCGCAAATACCGACCTCGAAACTTCACTGAAATGGTGGGGCAGGAGCACGTTGTGCAAGCCCTGACCAATGCCCTTGTGCAACAAAGGTTGCACCATGCCTATTTGTTCACCGGCACCAGAGGGGTGGGCAAGACAACGGTGTCACGCATTTTGGCCAAATCACTCAATTGCCAGGGCACTGACGGACAGGGCGGCATTACTGCTGAGCCTTGTGGTGTTTGTCAGGCCTGCCGGGACATTGATTCAGGTCGATTTGTCGATTACACGGAGCTTGATGCTGCCTCCAATCGGGGTGTCGATGAAGTTCAAAGCTTGCTTGAACAGGCGGTTTACAAACCCGTTCAGGGGCGCTTCAAGGTGTTCATGATTGACGAGGTTCACATGTTGACCAACACGGCCTTCAATGCCATGTTGAAAACGCTTGAAGAGCCGCCTGAGTATTTGAAGTTTGTATTGGCCACCACCGATCCTCAAAAAGTTCCTGTCACTGTTTTGTCTCGTTGTTTGCAATTTAACTTGCGACCCATGGCGCCAGAAACAGTGTTTGAACACCTCACGAAGGTCTTGGCGCAAGAGAACTTGCCCGCTGAGCCCATGGCACTGAAGTTGTTGGCCCGAGCCGCCAGAGGGTCCATGCGCGATGCACTGAGCCTGGCCGATCAAGCCATTGCATTTGGCAGCGGTCAATTGCAAGAAGCCACGGTTCGTTTGATGTTGGGCAGTGTCGATCGCAGCCATGTCATGGGCCTCATTGACGCCCTTGCACGAAGTGATGGTGCCGCTGTGGTTGCAATTTCTGAAGGCCTGCGACTGAATGGTTTGTCTGCTGCTTCTGCCTTGGAAGACATGTCCATGGTGTTGCAGCGCATGGCCGTGTTGCAAGCAGTCCCCAGCGCTGCCGCTGAATCAGACGACCCGGATCACCAAGTAATGTTGCGTTTGTCAGAGGCCATGCCCGCCGATGAAACTCAGTTGCTCTACAGCTTGTGTTTGCACGGCCGCACAGAATTGGGCTTGGCGCCAGATGAGTATGCGGCGCTGACCATGGTTTTGCTGCGGCTACTGGCTTTCAAGCCAAAAGCTCATCAAGCTCAAGAAGTTCATCAGGTGCAGGCGCCTGCGGCTCAAAAAAAAACTTTAGCGACAGCGCCACCTAGTGCAGCGGCCGCGCAGCCGGCTACTTCTTCGCCCGAGCCCTTTACTGCTGACGAGTCTTCAGTTGAGTTGCCTGTGTTAGAGGCGCGCATCGCGCCTATTCAAGTTAAAAATTTGCCTGTCCGCCAAGCCAGTGAACCGACTGAAAGAACAGCACCGAAAGTGTTGGTCGTCACAGAGGAGGGCCATTTTTGGACTCAAACAGTTCGTCAATTGGTAGCTTCTGAAGCTGTAACGGCCTTGGTGCGTGAGTTGGCCTTGCAATCGCAATTGATTGCACGCGATACCGATCAATGGCATTTGAGAATTGACAGTGAATCCTTAAATCAAGGCGCTGCGCGCGAGCGTTTACAAGCCGCATTGAACAGCGCAGGGTATGCCGTCAAGCTGGTGGTTGAAATTGGCAAAGTGACCGATTCACCTGCACAGCGCAATGCCGCTGATTTGGCTGAAAAGCAAAAAGCGGCTGAAGATTTGATTCATTCAGATCCCATGGTGCAAGCCATGGTTGAAAATTTTGGGGCCAAAATCGTGCCCGGCACAATCAAGCTTATTTCTTAAATTTAACGGAAGGAAAAACATGTTCAACAAAGGTCAACTCGCTGGCTTGATGAAGCAAGCGCAAGCCATGCAAGACAATTTAAAGAAAGCCCAAGACGAATTGGCTTTTGTCGAAGTGGAAGGCTCCTCTGGCAGTGGCATGGTCAAAGTTGTGATGACCTGTAAACATGCTGTCAAGCGTGTCACGATCGAGCCCTCTTTGCTGACAGACGACAAGGACCTGTTGGAAGACTTGGTGGCCGCAGCCTTCAACGATGCCGTCCGACAGGCAGAGGAAGTGTCTCAACAGAAAATGGGCAAGTTGACGGCCGGTTTACCTCCCGGCATGAAGTTGCCTTTCTAATCTTTTCAGAAGCCATGCAAAAACCCAATGCCCATGCACTAGATGCGCTCATTCAAGCGCTGCGGGTTTTGCCGGGAGTCGGTGCCAAGTCTGCCTCTCGCATGGCATTTCATTTGATGCAGCACGAGCGCGGTGCTGCGCTGCATTTGGCAAAAGCCTTAGAGCACGCTTGTGACAACGTCAAGCATTGCGCCACCTGTCACACACTCACTGAAACAGATGTTTGCAGCATGTGTGCCGACCCTGAGCGCGATCGAGCTCAGCTGTGTGTGGTGGAAACGCCTGCAGACCAAGCGGCCATTGAGAGAACTTCTACTTTCAAGGGCCTGTACTTTGTTCTTATGGGCAAGCTCAGTCCCCTAGACGGCATTGGACCGAACGACCTCGGCTTTGCCAAACTGTCAGAGCGTTGCAATGACGGGCTGGTGCAAGAAGTTATTTTGGCCACCAATTTCACGGGCGAGGGTGAGGCCACAGCGCACGTGATTGCTGAAATGTTGAAGAAGAGAGGCTTGCGCGTCACGCGTCTGGCCAGAGGCGTACCTGCTGGAAGTGAACTTGAGTATGTCGATTTGGGCACCATCGCCCACGCATTGGTCGATCGTCGATAAGGGCGTTCCTACTTCGCACACTGAGTTCTCAGTGTTCCTCATTACGTAATTACCCGCTTGGGATGTTTCCCGATGCGCCGATACCGACACCTTTGTATGCTGACCCCATGATCGATGGGAACTCTTCAAGGGGTATTGGCGTGTTACAAAAGCTTAGGCGGCGTGAGTTTTCGGCAGTGGCCATGGCCAGTGTTTTGCTGGCGCCTGGCTTGGCTTTGGCTGCTGTCACTCCCCAAAAAGTCAGCATCGCACTGGCTGCCAAAACCAGTCTGTTCCATTTGCCTTTGGTTTTGGCTGAGCAATTGGGCGCGTTCAAAAACGAGGGTCTGCAAATTGATTGGCTTGAATGTGAATCGGGTCTTCAAGCGGTTCAACTGGCTTTGAATGGGCAAGCAGATGTGGTGTCAGGCGCTTTCGAGCACACCCTCGATTTGCAAGCGCGTGGCTTAAATTACCGTGCCTTTGTATTGCAGGGCAGAGCGCCCCAAATCAGTGTGGGCTTGGCCACACGAAAAGCACTTGCAATGAAATCATTGGACGATCTCAAATCTTTCAAGATGGGTATTTCATCTTTAGGTTCTGGCACGCATTGGTTAGCGCAGCAGTGGCTATTGAAAACCAAGCTTGCAGCCGAGAACGTTCAGTTCATTGAATTAGGCTCTGCCACAGGTCATTTGGTTGAAGCCGTTAGAAATGGCTCGGTTGACGCTTTGTGTCACATCGATCCTGTCATGCACTACCTGGAACAAAAAAATGAATTGCGTCTCTTGGCTGAGACGCGATCGTTGCTCAGTTCGCAGCGCATGTTTGGCGGCCCCATGCTCTCCGCTTGTTTGTTTGGCAAGGGTGAGTTTTTGCAAAAACGCGCTGATGTTGCCCTGACCTTGACCCGAGGCGTGGTCAGAGCATTGCAGTGGCTCAAAACCGCAGGACCTTCCGATATTCTCAAAATGGTGCCCTCTCACAACTGGATGGGCGATCGTGCGATTTACTTAGGCGCTTTGGAAAATGTGCGCAACAGTTACAGCTTGGATGGCATGTTTTCGACCGAGTCCTTGCAAACGGCTTGGCGTGCCAGAGCCAGTCGCGTTAGCACCGACCGGGCCACTTGGACCACCTTGGCTAAAACCTATACCAATGAATTTGCGCTAATTGCACAACGCAAAGTCAATTCCTGACGGAGGAACTGGGCGAGTTTGGCTTGCCAGTTTTTGGGGTTAAAGACTTTGATTGGACTTTGGCCTGCTTTGATTTGGGAGCGCCAGCTGAAGCTTTCACACCTTTGTTGACGCTCGACTTCTTGCTTGTATTTTTACTTCCGCGGGAACTGGCTGTGGTCGGTACCAAAATGGCAATGGATTGCCCCGGTTTGAGTGCCACAGGCATCTTCAATTTATTCCAAGCGGCAATGTTCGAGGGTGAGACGTCATGACGGCTTGCAAGCGTGGCCAAAGTGTCGCCTTTTTGAACTTTCACCATCATGCGTCGCAAAACAATTTCGGGTGCAAAAGAAATTTTGGCGTTATCGGCCAGATGTTCGGTCACGTCAGCGTCGAGGGCGCCTTGTCTTACAACCAACAAGGTAGAGCCTTGTTTGACTTGCATTCCGCTTGGAATTTGATTCACTGAGCGAAGTTCGGCTTCGGTCATTTTGACCAGTTTGCTGACCTCCGAAACCTTCATGGTCTTGGGCACAGACCAAGCGGTCCAAGTGGCCAATTGTTTTTGTGCGTGCTCTTCGAGTCGGCGCTGGAACCGGTCAGCATTGTCCCAAGGCAGCAAAATTTCAGGTGTGCCTGCAGCCAAAATAACAGGTCGGCTCATGGAAGGATTTAAAGCTTTGAAATCTTCCATGCTGACACCTGAAAAATTGGCCGCCAATTTGACATCGATGTCACGTGTGATGCTGACAGATTTGAAATACGGGTGGTTCTGAATGAGTGGCAACCGCACGTTGAAATTTTGGGGCTGCGAAATGATATTTTTAACAGCCTGCAACTTGGGCACGTAATAGCGTGTTTCGTTGGGCATTCTCAATTCGGAATAGCTCAGTCCTAAACCGGCTGCTTTGTTTTTGGCCAATGCGCGGCCCACACTGCCTTCCCCCCAGTTGTAGGCTGCCAAAGCCAAGTGCCAATCGCCAAACATGCCATGAAGTTTTTGTAAATAGTCAAGGGCAGCGCGGGTCGACTCAACCACGTCGCGTCGTTCATCCCTGAAAACGTTTTGTTTCAAATCGAAGTATTTGCCAGTGGCAGGCATAAATTGCCACATGCCTGCGGCTTTGGCCGAAGAGACCGCTTCAGGGTTAAAGGCCGACTCGATGAAGGGCAACAAGGCCAACTCTGTAGGCATGTTTCTGCGTTCGAGTTCTTCAACAATGTGAAACAAATACCTTCTTGAGCGCTCTGTCATTCTCACCATGTAGTCGGGACGCGCTGCGTACCAAACTTCGCGGTCTTTCACCAGATCATTTTCAAGATCGGGCATGGCAAAGCCTTGGCGAATGCGCACCCAAATGTCTGCAGGGGGTTCCGTGACATCGTCGATTTTGGCTTTGACGATAGGCGCTTTAACAGGCGCAAGCACTTGAGGAGGCGTCGTAGCAGTGGGTGGTATCGCTGTGACTGTTGCAGTCGTAGGCGTAGGCGATGAAGTAGAAGCATTTTCAGCTGTTGTGCTGATGTCCACAGGATTTGTTTCAGCTTGTTTCTGAACATTGGCGCAGCCTGACAAAAACAGTGCAAGACACAGTCCTAGCTTGATCTTCAGGCTGATGCCCGTTGGGGTGTGGTTCATTTGTAGTCGTTTTTCCAGAGTCGCAGATGCGCAAAAATATCTGCTTCATTGTCTTTAACTTGCGGTGCAAATTTTTTGACCGCGCCGATCACTGTTGGCGAACGGGTTCTCAAGAAAGGATTGATTTGCAATTCGTTCGCCAGATTGGCGGGCAAGGTGGGTAAGTTCTGAGCCCTGAGGTCTTTGCAATGTTTGACATAGGTTTGCAGATTTATATTCTGTGGCTCTACGGCGCTGGCAAATTTCAAATTGCTCAGTGTGTACTCGTGCGCGCAACAAACGCGCGAAGCGCCTGGCAGTGCGGCCAACCGATCCAATGAGTGGAGCATCTGCTCTGCAGTGCCCTCAAACAAGCGACCACAGCCACCAGAGAAAAGCGTGTCACCACAAAAAAGCAGAGGTTCTTGGCCTTCGGGCTCTGCGAAATAAGCGATGTGTCCCGAGGTATGGCCCGGCACATCCAAGGTTTGAAAATTCAAGCCAAGCCAGCTGAATTGGTTTCCCTGCACCAAGGCTTGGAAGTCGAAGGGCAATTTTTCGTGAGCCGGCCCATAAACCTTGGCGCCCCAATGGTTCTGAAGCTTTGCCACGCCCCCCGTATGATCACCATGGTGATGGGTGACTAAAATGCAATCCAGCTTGTGGTTGTTGGCAGCCAACCAGTTGTCAACAGGCGTTGAATCACCTGGGTCAACAACCAATGCAAGGCCTTGGTGTTGCAACAGCCAAATGTAATTATCGGAGAATGCGGGCAGAGGTATTAGGTTCATGACTCTACCTATTATAGAAACCACTTCAATGGCGCAAGATTGGCGTCAATGGTTGGCCACGCCAGCAGGGTCTTATTTGTTGAGCTGGGAGCAATCTCAGGTGGATTCGTTGGTAGCAGATATCTTTGGCTACCACGCACTGCAATTGGGCATGCCAGAGTTAGAGGGCTTGCGAGCCAATCGCATGCCCCATCAATGGCTGGCCCTGTCAGACACCAATGCATTGCCAGAGGGGCAAGATTTTCAGTTTGCCGCCCACAGCATCGCGCTGCCATTTAAAGCCGACAGTTTGGATTTGTTGGTCATGCCGCACAGCTTGGAGCTAAGTTTGGATGCGCATGCCAGTTTGCGGGAGGCAGAGCGGGTCTTGGTGCCTGAGGGTCATTTGCTGATCACCGGCCTCAACCCGACCAGCCTGTGGGGTTGGCGCCACAAGCGCGCTCAATGGTACAGGCGCTGGGGTTTTAACGGTCTTAGCTCACCTGCTTGCGATGAGTTGATTGGCTATTGGCGACTCAGAGACTGGCTTCGACTGCTGGGCTTAGAGGTCAAAGTGAGTCAATTTGGGTGCTGGCGGCCTGCGCTGGACAAGCCGAAATGGTTCGACCGTTGGGCGTTTATGGACAAATTGGGTGCCAACTGGTGGCCTATTTTGGGCGGGGCCTACGTCATTGTGGCTGTGAAAAAGGTTCCAGGCGGGCGTATTTTGGGTGCGAGTTGGAAGCAACGCAGGCCACAAACCAAAGCTGCCGTTACATTGGCTCGGCGACAAAACCAAACTCAAGGCGACGCTGGCGCCCAAAGAAAGAGTGAATGTGAATCACGTTGAAATTCACACAGATGGCGCTTGCAAGGGCAATCCTGGGCCAGGCGGCTGGGGTGCACTGATGCGGTCCGCCGAGCATGTGCGGGAAATATTTGGGGGTGAGCTAGACACCACCAACAACCGAATGGAGTTGACGGCGGTGATCGAGGCTTTGATCGCACTTAAACGTCCCTGCAAGGTCACACTGTTTTTGGACAGTGAGTATGTTCGAAAGGGCATTACCGAGTGGATTCACGGCTGGAAAGCGAGGGGGTGGCGAACCGCCGCCAAGCAACCCGTTAAGAATGCCGATTTATGGCAAAAATTAGACCTTTTGGTTGCAAATTCAGGGCATCAAATTGATTGGCGATGGGTCAAGGGGCACGCCGGCGACCCTGGCAATGAAAGGGCGGATGCCCTGGCCAACTTAGGTGTCGACAAAGCCCTAGGCAGGAGCTAGTCAGAGAAACCCAACAGCTGTTACATTTCCAAGCTGTTTTAGGTACTCTTCGGAATCATTGATGTCTTTCAAAAAACCTTATCTCCCGCTTGCGCTCATTGGTCTGGTCCTTGCAGTTGCTGCCGCGTGGTGGTTTCAAAATAAACCTGCAGCCCCAAAGCCAGAGCTTGCTGCTCCTGGCAGCGCTGCTCAGCCTGCCCCCGCTTCGGCTGGTGCGCCTGGTGCTGGCGGGACTGCCGGTACAGCGCCAGGTACGGGAGCGCCACAAAGGCCACCTGCAGTCGAGGTTGCCAAGGTTGAAAAAGCCATGTTGGTGGACGAGACCCAATCGGTTGGCAGCTTGCGTTCGTTTCAAGGTGTGATATTGCGACCCGAGGTGGGAGGCCGAGTCAGTCAGGTGCTTTTCAAGGACGGACAAAAAGTTAAAAAGGGACAGATCTTGGTCCAGTTTGACGATCAATTGCCTGCTGCTCAACTGGCTCAGTCCAAAGCTGAGTTGTCAATTGCACAAGCTAACCACACGCGCAATCAAGAGCTTGTCGCGCAAAACTTCATCAGCAAACGTTCTTTGGATGAATCCGATGCAGTGCTTCAAGTTGCGCAAGCCAAATTGGCATTGGCCCAAGCCACCTTGCAGCGCTTGAAAGTGCTTGCCCCATTCGATGGCACTGCGGGCTTTCGCCAAATTAACGTGGGTGATTATTTGAAAGACGGCGCTGACATGGTCAACGTCGAGGACATCGAAGCTGTTTTGCTTGATTTCCGTTTGCCAGAACGTTTTCAAGCCAAAGTTAAAACTGGGCAAAAAGCGCAAGTGACCATGGATGCTTTGCCTGGCCGTAAATTCACGGCTGTCATTCAAGCCATCGATCCTTTGATTGATGCCAATGGCCGCTCTGTGGGTGTGCGGGGTTGTATCGACAACCGACAAATGCAATTGCGCCCGGGTATGTTTGCACGTGTCAATGCGGTGTTTGGTGAGCGTGATGACGCCATGGTCATACCCGAAGAAGCCATCGTGCCGCAAGGCGGTCGTTCAACAGTGGTGCGTGTCGTTCCTGGACCCAATAAAGATGAACTGATTTCTGAAAGAGTCACCGTCAAGATTGGCATTCGCCAACCTGGACGAGTAGAGATTTTAGAAGGCTTGGCGATGGGCGATTCTGTGGTGGTCGCAGGGCAGCAGCGCTTGCAAAAAGAAGGCACGGTTGTGCGCATTGTGGACACTTCAAAAGCACAAGGCGCTGGCGCCAACTCGGCTACAGCTGCAAGGCCTGAGGCTGCAGGCAATGCACAAAAACCCGCAGAAAAATCCGGCCCTAAGGGGGGCAATGCAGGACCAGCGAAGGACGGCAAAGGCCCAGCTGTCATTGGCGAGAACCCATGCACACGAGGTCTGAATGCAACTCGCTGAAACATCCATTCGAAGGCCGGTCTTTGCGACCGTTTTATCGCTGCTCATTCTCCTGATTGGCGGGGTCAGCTTCGACCGACTTTCTTTGCGTGAGTATCCCAAGATTGACGAGCCCACTGTCACGGTCAGTGTGAAATACCCCGGTGCATCGGCCGAGGTGATTGAGTCGCAAGTCACCAAGCCTTTGGAAGATTCCATCGCCGGCATTGATGCTGTCGACGTCATCACTTCCATCAGCCGTGCTGATCAGTCTCAAATCACAGTTCGTTTTCGCTTAGAAAAAGATGCCGATACTGCCGCAGCAGAAGTGCGCGACCGAACCTCTAGAATTCGCGGTCGTTTGCCGCAAGCCATTGAAGAACCCGTCATTGCCAAAGTCGAGGCAGATGCCTTCCCTGTCATTTGGTTGGCCTTCGCCAGCGAAACCTTGTCGCCTCTTCAAATCAATGATTTGATCAACCGAGTCGTAAAGCCGCAGCTTCAAACCGTGACCGGTGTGGCCGATGTTCGTATTTTCGGTGAGCGCAAATACGCCATGCGCGTTTGGTTGGATGCTGAACGCTTGGCCGCTTACCGCCTTACATCTCAAGACGTAGAAGACGCTATTCGCCGTAGCAACTTGGAGTTGCCAGCAGGACGCATTGAGTCACAACTGCGCGAGTTCAGTGTGACTTCGCAAACTGATCTGATCAGACCCAGCCAATTCGGTGACATCACCATTCGCAATGTGAATGGCTTTCCGATCAAGATCCGTGATGTGGCCAGAGTTGAGGAGGGGACAGCGGATGACCGCAGTCGAGTGCGCTTGAATGGCTTGCCTTCTATCTCAGCCGGCGTGATTCGACAAGCCACAGCCAACCCATTGGAATTGTCCAAGGGCGTTCGCGCAATGCTCCCCAAGCTGCAGCAAGATTTACCGAAAGACATTGTGATCAATGTGGCCAACGATAACTCGGTGTTCATTGACAAATCCATCAAGAGCGTTTTTAAAACCATTATTGAAGCTGTCGTTTTGGTCGCGCTTGTGATTTTTGTTTTCCTGCGAACCGTTCGCGCTTCCATCATTCCCATCATTACCATTCCAGTCAGTTTGGTTGGCACTTTTGCCATCATGGCTTTGGCGGGCTTCACCATCAACACACTGACATTGCTGGCGCTTGTTCTGGCCATCGGTTTGGTGGTGGACGATGCCATCGTGATGCTGGAAAACATTTACCGTCACATTGAAGAGGGACTCGATCCGTTTTCTGCGGCCATCAAGGGGGCTAGAGAAATTAGCTTTGCCATTTTGGCCATGTCACTTACTTTGACGGCTGTATTTGCACCTTTGGCTTTCACGCCAGGACGAACTGGTAAATTGTTCAGTGAATTTGCGCTGGCCTTGGCCGGCGCTGTGCTGGTCTCTTGCTTGGTGGCGCTTACCCTCTCACCTATGATGTGTTCTTTGCTGCTGCGACACAACCCGAACCCGAATTTCTTTGACAGATTCATGGAAAAAATCCTAACCGGTTTGTCAAATGGCTATGCTAATTTACTCTCTCTGTTGTTAAAAAAAGCGCGCTGGCTGGTGGTCTTGATCATGGCCTCCTGTGGCGTTGGCATTGTGTTGGTTTATCCCACCATGAAGCAAGAACTTTCGCCCTTGGAAGATCGTGGCATCATTTTGGCAACGGTCACAGCACCCGATGGTTCCACATTGGACTACACCGATAAATACGCCAAAACCCTTGAAAAAATTGGCAGTGCTTATCCAGAATTTGATCGAATTTTTGCCAACTTAGGCAATCCAACCGTTGCTCAGGGCAGTGTGATCTACCGAGCGGTGGACTGGGATGAGCGCAAGCGAACAACGCTTGAAATTGCCCGCGAGATGCAAGGTAAATTCAACGGCATTGCTGGCGTCAACGCGTTCCCCATCACCCCTCCATCCTTAGGGCAGGGTTTTCGAGAGCGTCCCGTTAATTTCGTGATTCAAACCTCCGACAGCTATCAGAATTTGAACGCAGTCACGCGTCAAATGTTGGATGAGATTGCCAAAAATCCAGGCTTCATTGCGCCTGACGTCGATTTGCGCTTGAACAAGCCTGAACTGCGAATTGAAGTCGATCGAATCAAAGCCACTGAGTTGGGCGTGAGCGTCGATGTGGTTGCGCGGGCCATAGAAACCATGTTGGGCGGCCGCGTCGTTACGCGTTACAAACGCGATGCAGAGCAATACGATGTGATTGTGCAAACCCAAATAAGTGGCCGCAACACGCCAGATGACATTGACAACATATACGTCCGTGGCCGAAATGACACGGTCATTCCTCTGAGTGCCTTGGTCAAAGTTCGCGAGAGTGTGTCACCCCGCGAATTGAATCACTTTGGGCAACGTCGCTCGGTCTCGATCACAGCCAACTTAGCGCCCGACTATGCGCTAGGCGACGCGCTGAAATTCTTAGACAAAACAGCCGCAGGCGTTTTAAAGACCGGTTACACCACAGAACTGAATGGCACCTCGCGTGAATTTAGAAATTCACAAGGCGCGTTGGTCATTGTGTTTGTGTTGGCTTTGTTCTTTATCTTTTTGGTCTTGGCTGCTCAATTTGAAAGCTTCATTGATCCTTTGGTCATCATGTTGTCGGTACCCTTGTCCATGTTTGGGGCCCTCATGACGCTGAAGCTGACGGGAGGATCTCTCAATGTGTATTCCCAAATTGGCTTGATCACATTGGTTGGCTTGATCACCAAGCACGGCATTTTGATTGTGGAGTTTACAAATCAGTTGCGAGCGCAGGGCGTCGATACCTTCGATGCCATCGTGAAAGCTTCAGGCCAACGCTTGCGCCCCATTTTGATGACCACTGGCGCCATGGTGTTGGGTGCGCTGCCATTGGCCCTTGCCACAGGCGCAGGCTCTGAGGGCCGCATCCAAATTGGCTGGGTCATTGTGGGTGGTATGAGTTTTGGAACGCTGCTAACTGTCTTTGTGGTGCCCACCATGTACTCGCTGTTTGCACGCAAAAAGATTCCTGGCGCCAACAAGGCTGATGCGCTGGATCAACCCGCAAGTTCAGTGCAGCAGCACTGACATTGCCGTTTAAATCACCAACACGTCCACCCAGTCACCCAACTGCGCTGTGCCTTGTTGGTGTGACAAAACAATCAGACCATTGGCTTGCACCATAGAACTCAAGACACCGGAGCCTTGATTGCCGGTGGTGATGACTTGAAGTTCGCCTTGCGCATTGCGAGAAACAATGCCGCGTTGGTATTCTGTTCTGCCCGGTTTTTTGCGCAACACTTCTTGCGTTCTGGCCCTTAGCATCGGCAGGGGGGTGGCCGTACTGCCCATCATTTTCAGCAAGGCTGGTTTGACAAAAGCCAAAAAGGTGACCATGACCGCTACAGGATTGCCCGGCAGTCCAAACAAAACGGCTGAGCGCTGGCCTTTTTGAATTCGACCGACTGCCATCGGCCGACCTGGTCGCATGGCGATTTTCCAAAACACCACATCACCCAACTTCTTCATCATGGCCTTGGTGAAATCGGCTTCACCCACACTCACACCGCCGCTGGTGATGATGGCATCTGCTTGCTCTGCGGCTTTGTTAAACGCTTGCTCTAACAATTCAGGAATGTCTTTGACAACGCCCATGTCGATCATCTCGCAGCCAAGCGCTTGAAGCATGCCACGCACCGTGTACCGGTTGCTGTCATACACAGCGCCTTCGCGGGGCGCTTCGCCCAGACTCAAGATTTCATCGCCCGTTGAGAAATAAGCCACCCGCAAGCGCCGCACCACCAAAACATTGGGAACCCCCAAGCTGGCCAGCAGTCCTGCTGCTGCAGGCGTGATCAAGGCACCTTTGAGAAGGGCAGCATGCCCCTGCATGATGTCTTCGCCACACAAGCGGCGGTTATCACCTGACTTGAGTAGGCCGGCAGGAATTTCAATGGTTTCGCTTGCCGTGATTTGGCAAAGCTCTTGCGGCACCACCGTGTTCAGTCCTTCGGGCATGATGGCGCCCGTCATGATCTTCACGCATTCGCCCGCGTTAACAGTACCTGCCCATGCTTTTCCCGCGAGTGCGGTGCCCACCACTTTCAGCGACAAGCTTTGCGTGTCACGCAATTGGTCGCCATCGAAGGCAAAGCCATCCATGGCGGAGTTGTCGTGCGGTGGCACATTGAGGGGGCTGATCACGTCTTGTGCAGTGACTCTGCCCAATGCTGCAAAGATGTCGACTGATTCTGAGTCGTGCACTGGCGTCACCAAGTGATCCAGAAAATTCAAGACCTCATTGGCAGGTAGTGCCTGCGGGTCATAAGCTTCAAGTTGTGCGGCAATGTCAGCCAGTGACGGTGGGTGTGTCATGTGGTTTGTTCGAGGCGGTGCAATTCTTCGAGGGTATTGGCATTGAAGAAGGCACGGGGGTCGACATCGGGTGTGTCAAACGGCACCAACACGGTTTTATGAAGGGCTGTCCAAGCATCAATTTTGCGGCCACCCGACTGCATGAACTTGACCAAACTTTCTAGCAAGTTCACCCGCATCAAACAAAAGACCGGTTGCGCTCGCACAGTGCCGTCCTCTTCTTTGGCGGCGGCCACTGCGATATCGGCTTCCTCAGAAATTAAGGTGTCCAACAAACGCTGCGCTAAATCGAAAGGAAACAAGGGACTGTCGCAAGGCACAGTCAGTAACAAGTCTGTTTCACAACGTTCAAGGCCTGTTAAAAATCCGGCAAGGGGGCCAGCAAAACCATCGGTGCTGTCGGGCCATACTTGCACCCCAAAAGATTCATAGGCCGACAAGTTTCGGTTGGCCACCACCATGATCTGGGACAAGGGCTCAGACGTTTGCATTTGCAGTCGCATGAGTGTGTGAAGGGTCAGTGGGGTGCCATTGAAATTTTGCAAACCTTTGTCAATGCCGCCCATGCGAGCACCTCGACCTCCGGCCAAAATTAAGCCTGTCATGCTCAGATCGTTCATGTATGAGTGTTGTTCCGTGGATGTCTATTGAATGAGATTAGCCGCCGATGTAGCTCATCTCAACCTTGCGTTTGGCGCCGCTTGGCGTTGAACCGTTTTCCAATGCAGGCTCTGAAACCCGCAGTTCAGAATACCGGTCATCTCGTTGCGACCAAATGGCAGCAATGGCCCGCGTGAGGGCGCTTTGATCCAACTCGCTTCGCACCAAAGGTTTGAGGTCATAGCCTTGCGAAGCAAACAAACACAGATAGAGTTGACCTTCGGTGGTCAAGCGCGCGCGGTTGCAATCGCTGCAAAATGCTTTGGTCACGCTGCTGATGAAACCAATCTCGCCTAAGCTCACATCGTGAACGCCTTGTTCATTCAGATAACCCCAACGCTCTGCTGTTTCGCCGGCCTGGCTGGCTTGAAGCGGCGTCAATGACATCTCGGTTTGCAGCACGTGCAAAATGTCAGCGCTTGGCATCACTTCATTCATGCGCCAGCCATTGGTGGCACCCACATCCATGTACTCAATGAATCTAAGTGCAATGCCTTTGCCTTTGAAATACCGCGCCATGGGCAATATTTCTTGTTCATTGGTGCCGCGCTTAACCACCATGTTGACTTTGATGGGCCCTAAGCCGGCAGCTTGTGCAGCTTGAATGCCCTCAAGCACGTCGCTGACCGGAAAGTCAACGTCGTTCATTTGCTTGAAGACCTCGTCGTCAAGTCCATCGAGGCTAACCGTCACTCGTTTTAAGCCAGCACTCTTGAGGGCCTGGGCTTTTTTTGCCAAAAGGGAGCCGTTGGTTGTGAGGGTGATGTCCAAGTCTTGACCGGCCAAAGTTTTCAAGGCTGCCAATTGAGCAATGAGAACTTCTAGATTTTTTCGCAGCAGGGGCTCGCCGCCCGTCAGTCGAAGTTTTTCAACGCCCAATTCAATGAAGCTTTGGGCCGTGCGCGTAATCTCTTCGAAGCTGAGCAGCGCACTGTGCGGCAAATAGACGTAGTCGTTGTTGAAAATTTCTTTGGGCATGCAATAGCTGCACCGAAAATTGCAACGGTCTGTGACGCTGATGCGCAAATCGCGCAA
>Ga0209356_1000260_pt1 | contig 20745 bp, 22 predicted proteins | sample LauGreFaBDMM15SN_2_FD_188213 | JGI IMG/M metagenome (GOLD analysis project Ga0209356, IMG submission 188213) | Freshwater lake microbial communities from Lake Michigan, USA - Fa13.BD.MM15.SN (SPAdes) (version 2) | ecosystem: Environmental > Aquatic > Freshwater > Lake | place: Lake Michigan, USA...
CATTAATCTGGCGAGCTGGTCAGAAATTCCTGATTTAAGGCTAATCGGAGTATTTAGGTGAACGCAAGCTTCAATAACTCCCATAATGGCCGACGTTAAAACAAATATTTCTAACGGCTCGGCGCTTTGACCGTACAAATCGAATACCAGTATCTCAACTTCAGAATTGATCGACACAAGGTATTCATCTTTATTGCGTTGACCAGAATTTGAAGCGATTTCAGTTTCATTAAATTCAGGCATGCTCATAATATTCATTACGCGCCCTGCCGCTACCTCATAAAGGTCAGACTCTGGCGGAGAGGCTGTACGCTTAAATAAAAATGGAACTTTAGATACATGATTCATTATTTTCCATTCCGATATTGATAATCAATAAATGGTCGCGCAATAGTGGAAAATTTTATTTATTGATAAAATATAATATCGAATGATTACAACGCATTTCCCAACGCGTCGTAAACATTTCATTCATGGCCAAGTAAACTATCGGATCAGGCCGCTGGTTCAGTCGAGCTGGTGAGTGCACCGGCTAATTTTTGTGATGCAAATCCGAACGCAGCTCCGAGAATAATCGAGCCAATCGTAGGTATGATTGCATCGATTGGGGAGATTCCTTTTAGTAGGATTAATCCAGCAACTGCTGCAAAACCATAAACAGAAGCAGGTATGACGGCCAATAGCGAATTCGAAGAGCCCAAAACCAGTACAGCCGCACCAATCGCTACCGATACTGGAGCCGCAAACTCACCTAAGCCCCCCAGCTGCCCAGCCAATGCGATGACAGCTGCACCGACAAGGGCACCGAAGCTCATGCAAATTACAGTATTCTTTGCGCCATCAACACCGCCTCCACAATGGAAATAGCTAGCCCAGGCGATAAATCCCTGCCAAATCTGGAAACTCAACACAGCTAGTGGTATGAGATAAAGCCAGGTCGCAACACCAGCAAGAATGCCGATCGACACAGTCAAAGCAACGAATGAAGTCATGATTTAGTACTCCTATAAAGTTATCATAAAAAGGACACGCACTATACAAAGATACCATTAACTTTGTAAAATACACAAAACTAAATGCTCCTGTTCGCTGCAGAACAGAGGGAAAAATAAAATCGATTCAATCTTTAGCGAAACAAAGGTCTTTTTCTCATTTAATAAGACCGGATTTGCCGTGTAGAAGTAAAGATGCAGCGCTTAAAAAAGTCGCTCGTAAATCGTTACTCTATTGCTTTATCACCTTGCTGCGAAAGCTTTCAATGATGTCCATGAACTCGCCGATTTCACGCGAGGGTGCGCCCAGCGAATACAAAGTATTGCGAATTTCATGGGCGGTCACGTCAAAGTCATAATCCGTTAAACCAAGGTCCTTGTGCGCAGCGAACATATCGCGCCCTGGATAGCATTTAGGACCGCCTGTCGCCTCAATAGTCCAAGCAGTGACCATGAACTTGTAACCCGCTTTAAATTGCTGAGTATGAAAGTCATTAGTTTTCGAGTTTTTATTAAGTGTCGCGTTGGCTTGTAAACGATCCACCAGCAGATCTACGGCGGTTGCAATGCCATAGGCGCCGCCAAGGCGTTCATAAAGAATAGGATCAGTCATGGGAAAGGCCTTTCAGTTTGATGGAGAAAAAATCCGTTGAACGGATAGCGAAAATCGCTTGGTGATTAGATTGATTTGAAGCAAGGGTCAACCTGCAATGCAACTTTCCAGACCAGTCTGGAATGCTTTCTGGTCGAGATTTCGACCAATGACGACAAATTCTGTTTGACGTATGCTGTCGGGAGCCCATGCCTCGAAACGACTCATAGTGGTCAGCATCCGCACGCTCTGGAAAACTACCCGCTCCTTGAAGCTATGTGCATTGAAAACACCTTTTGTGCGCAGGACCTTGTTTCCTTCTTTTTGCAGCAAGGGGGTCATCCACGACATGAATCGGTTCATATCGATCGGACGAGACTCACGCAGTACAAATGAACTAATTTCAGGATCATGCTCATGTTCATGATCATCCAGAAATAGTGGATCTACCTCTAACTTGGAGTCAAGCTGAAAGGAATTAGTATTCAGAATTAACTTCAAATCAATCAAACTGTGATCCGTGCGGTACATGGTGCAGAGTGGATTGAGACTTCTAACCCGTCGCTCAACTCGCGCCAGCGCCTCTTCAGTGCAGAGGTCAGTCTTGTTGATCAGAACAATATCAGCGAAGGCTACTTGTTCTTGCGCCTCCACGCTTTCAAGGAGGTTGGCTTCAATGTTGACCGAGTCCACCACGGTCACAAAGCAATCCAACCGTGTGAAATCTCGGATTTCTTCTGATATGAAAAAAGTAGATGCCACTGGCGCAGGATCAGCCAATCCAGTGGTTTCTATAAGGATGGCATCTAAATCTCCAGTTCGTTCAGTAAGCTTGGTTATAGTCTCAATCAAGTCGCCGCGTACAGTGCAACACAAGCAACCATTATTGAACTCTACTAACTGTTCGTCACCATCCTGGACAATAAGTTGGCCATCGATACCAATTTCTCCAAACTCATTTACAATAACAGCTACTTTGCGATCTTTTTGTCCGGATAAAATATGATTAAGGAGCGTAGTTTTTCCAGAGCCGAGATAACCAGTTATCACGGTAACGGGAATTTTATTGCCTTTTAGCTTAGTTGCGGTAGTGATATTCATAATGGTTTATTAGTAATAAGTGATAGTTGATGAAAGCATTTAGTTAGAAATTAACTTGATAATGGCTTTGCCGGTATATCCAGCAAAAGCATTTGCATCGTCGGCAATTAAGTAATTACGCATACCGAAAATTTTCTGTACGTACGCATCTGCGCGTCGATCAAGCGTGAGACAAAAGGTCTTGATACCCTGTGCTGAAGCGCAAAGCACTGCATGACTAGCGTCCGCAATAAGATAGTCGTCCTCTAATACGTCTACATCGGAGGGCTGGCCATCAGTAAGCATCAAAATCACTTTGTAATCCGCGCTGCGCGCACTCAACGTTGCGCTCGCATGGCGCAATGCAGCACCCATACGGGTAGACATGCCACCGCGCAACAAATCTAACCTTGCCTGAGGTTCAGCTCCAAAATCTTCATCGAAATCCTTCAACGTTTGGTAGTGAACCTGATGCCTTCCATTCGACGAAAAACTATGCAGCGCGACGCGGTTTTCATTGCTGTGCAAAGCGTTTGTCACTAAACGAGCGGCTGACTTCTCGATATCCAAAACCGTGGTGAAAGTTCCCGTTGCATAGCGCTCGGTTGATTGCGACTGGTCCATTAACACCACAATGGCGCTCGACTTGCGGCGGCGCCCATGGCGACGGAAAATTCGCCCATCGGGCTGGGTACCGGAGCGCATGTCAATCGCGTTATCGACAATGGCGTTAAGGTCTAGCTCATCGCCCTCTGCTAATTTATTCAGGCGAATAGCGCGATCTACCACTCTGCGCTGCGTCTGATGGTCGACCTTAGTAGTCCTTGCCTTTGGCGAAGTTTTGTACCGAATGGCGCTTAATGGAGGCTCAATCACAGTGACCCAGTCGTCGCGAAGGACATCTAAGCGGTGATCCCACTCAGGATAAAAAGACTTGCGTCGCATATCCACATCCATCAAACGGGTGGGCGAAATATCCTCTTCTAGATCTCTAAATTGAACGTCCTTTAGCGAGACCACAACCCTATCATCATCTTGGTACACGGGATTCATATCCCAGAGCAAGAGATTGTCATCTCTATAAACCGGGGCAGGTCGGTAATTTTCCGGCATGTGCTGATGCATTTTCTCAGCGCTGATAGCTAGTTTGCGTCCTATTGAATCAAAAGCTTTTTGATCGTAAGGATCTCGTTGCACTGCTTCTGTAAAAAGCTCTAGGCCGCTTTGCACCCACGCATTTTTATCATGGTAATTTGGATCATGAAGCGCACGCGCAAGTCGGGCAGCGAGACCAGGAAGATCAAAGCCCGCACTTTCACGCGTTGCTGTGTGAAACTTCCCCCAAAGGGCATGAAGTCCTGGGTAGTCTTTGACCATCAGGTGTTCGATACGAGCGTCTTCCACCAAGGAAATAAGTGCAAGAAGAGTCGGATGTCGCGCACCAGCAGGTCGTAGTAATTTGGAATGCCGAAAATGTGCGGCAGCATGGGCAATCGCTGCGCGGAATAAGGCATCGCGTTGATTGGCCATGACATCCGTTAGTCGACGTGGAAAACGGATTATTTCTCGGCTCAGGCTAACGGAGGGTGGCAGTAATTTGGCAGCCTGTGGATCGTGCAGCTCAAGTCTGCAGTCGTTAACGCCAAAGCCAGAAAGATAACTTTGCAACATGTCACGTCGACGAATAAACTGAGCGCTATCGATTTCCGTGCGTTGATCAGAAAAAATACTGGGGTCTTCATAGCTGAAGAAAAATAAGCGTTGTACAGCTTGATCCTTGTAGCGTTGCAGACCATGCACAGCCCATTTGCGCAGACACTCCAGGTCTGAAAGGGCTTCAGGAATGCTATGCAGGCGCGTGGCAAGACTAGCCGAGCAATCTGGCGCTTCGACCGCTACCAAGGCAATTACATCAATCAATAATGCGAGGTCCGTCGCGTCTTTCGCTAAATCTTCGAGCGCAGGCATACAAGCGAGTACAACCGAATACGTCGCCTCGTCGACGTCGCGCAAACTACGCAGCCGATTCTCCAGCGCAGCCTCGACTTGATAGTGGTTGCGCAAAGCACTCATTCCTTTGGCCCAAATTGGGCTTCTACAAAGCCCAGCAACGCAGCATGGAGGTCTGGATCGTCCGTCAGCGGCGCCACCATCGCGATGGCGCAAGCATCGTGCGCCGAGATACTTTCCACCATGAGACCGGCAGCGTGTACCAGCATCCGGGTTGATATGCCCTCGTCTAAACCTCTTCCGCGTAGCGCGCGTGATTGTTCCGCAACCCGCACCAGGCGCTCTGCATGCTCAGAGGAAATCTTACTTTCATGTGCCACCACCTGGATCTCTTGGGCACGCGGTAAAAAATCAAAATTAATCGCACCGAATCGCTGGCGCGTTGAAGGCTTCATGTCCTTGGCGGCACTTTGATAGCCGGGGTTATAAGACACGATGAGGCGAAAGTCGGGATGGGCTCTGACGATCTCACCGCGCTTATCCAAAGCGAGAATACGACGATGGTCGGTAAGCGGGTGGATGACCACGGTAGTATCTTGGCGGGCTTCCACAAACTCATCGAGGTAGCAAATCGCCCCATACCGTACAGCCAAGGTCAGCGGCCCATCGTGCCAAACGGTTCCTTGTGCATCGAGCAAGAAGCGACCCACGAGGTCGGACGCAGACATGTCCTCGTTGCAGGCCATCGTAATCAACGGCCTTTTTAAACGCCACGCCATATGTTCTATGAAGCGCGTCTTACCGCACCCAGTTGGCCCCTTTACCATCATGGGAAGACCGCGTTCTATGGCCGCGCTGAAAATTTTGATTTCGTCGCCTTGTGCACTGTAATAGGGTTCTGTCTCTATCAGATACGGTTTGATCAAATTGCTCATATTGGATACTCTATTTCCCAGTGATATTTCGGTGTCAATTGTTTGAGGCAAACTAACGATGCAATTTGCTCAAATCCGGTTTAATAAGCAAGCGCGTAACGTGTTCGCCGCGTAAAACATGCTTATTGAAAATTTCTTCAATATCGAATTCGGTTTCGTAACGGTACCAAATACCTTCAGGGTAGATCACCATTGCCGGTCCGTATTCGCACATGTTGAGGCATCCGGATAGATTTATACGGATTGATTTGCCTCGCGCCGTCGCCATGCCGCGCCTACACATATAGTTCGCCAAACTCTCAGCCGACTTGGTCCCGCAACATCCTCTGCGGTGAGTTTCAGGCCTCCGATTGGTGCAACAGAACACATGCACGTCATAGACCAATTCTTGACATACAGGCAGTTGCGGTGTGGAAGATTCAATAGACATAGCAACTCTGCATAGCGTCTGATTTTGAAAAAGAACGCGCTACCCAGCCAAACTTTCTATCTATTTTTAACATCACAAAAATACTGAACTCGTTAAAATGTTGAATAGACGGAGGATGCAGAAGACGATAAAGTAGTGCATCTGTTGCCCAACTTTGCCCCATGAATTCGCCAGAAAAAATACATCAATTTTTGATGAAGTCCGTATTTAAAGCTGCATTGAAACGCGAGACAAAGCTCATAAATGCTGTTGAAAAATTTACGGGAAATCTGCGATTTGATGGCGAGGAATTGATCTTTACCATGCCTGCCCTTTTCAAGTTTGCAATAGGCTATATCCAGGAAGAGAGCATTACTCAGATTTCTGATAAGCAAGTGGAATATTTGGCTTTCCGCAAGATCGTTTACCAATCTGGAATCAACCTTCAACTGCGTTCGCTTCAAGCAGCAGTGGTTATGGAGTCGCAGCATGTGAATCATGATGAACGGTGGTACAGATTAGTAGTATTGCGGTGATGATGCAATTAGGTTTTTGCTAATTGCTATGCCGGGCTTCGGATAGCACAGAGCGCAACCGGTGTCGTACCAGCAAACCTGATAGCGCGCCCAATACCAACCATTGCGCGGCGTTAGCCAGCGCAGTCGCTGTAAAAAACTTTTTTGCCAAAATCTCCATTTGCATAGCGATTTCAGTCGAATATTCCGAGAATGGTAATGCAGCTATTTTCGGCACGCCAATTAAAAATGGCAAAGCCAGAAACACCAAACCTAACCAACGCAGTTGTGAGCGAACGGTCAAAATAAAACCGAACCCGATGCAGGCGCAAGCGACCGTCAAAACCCACCAAGTTTGACGCGATTGCAAGGATGCACTGACTTCACCTGGTAGTTCTGGCCGCATGCCAAGGGCAGGCCAAAGGAAAAAACAAAGCCAACCGACTGCACCCCAAATTAATCCTGTGTAGAAAGTTGCCGCATTGCCGTCGCGCTTTAGGTCCCACCATGCTATTGCTGGTAGAAGAATGAGGGCGAACCCGAAGGAGGTGAATACATTTGCCACCACCGTCCAAAATGTGCGTTCAACGCCATCTTCAGGCGCCCATGCGCTGTCGTCGTGGTCATGGCCGTCGTGCTCATGACTTGCATGGTCATGCGATTTCACTTGATTCGTAATTTGCAGTTGCGCTTGGACAGGAGGGGCTGCTTGTTTAATGGTTTCTTCAGTAACTACTGCTTTTGCACTCGCCTCATGCGCTGACTCATAGGCTTCAGCAGCATCTATGATGGGGATAACGCGCCAACGTTGAACGGCACTCGACGTAAAACCTGCGCCTAATCCAGCTAGCAGTGCACAAATAAGCAAACGCTGAAATACCATCATTTTTTATCTCCAAATATGAGTGATTGGGGTTTCGCCAAAGAAAACCTTGGCAAAACCCCTTTCTCTTGATAGAGCCAGCTGAAAGCTATCAGCTACCCTCTCAATTCACACCTATCAATGGCACGGAAATGCATTGGTATGGCGCATATCGTGTGCTGCGTTGTGCACAGTACTTGTGCTGGAAAATCCAGTCGCAAACACCATAACGACACCGAGCAACAAAGCACCCATCAAGGCTTTTGTAGTGGCTGATACTTGACTTGTTGAGGTTTCAAGTTTTTGTACATTTAACGCATTCATGATCTTTTCCTTAATAGATTTAAAGTGATCGTTAAAGCAATGCTTTAGGCATGTGCCTTAGCGACTTTTTTGGCATCACCACCGGGTGTTTTCACTACGGTCTTGGTCATCATTGCAATGCCTTCTTCCATAATGACTTTACGGTTAGGTGGTGGCAATTTATCGCCGCGCAATTGATCGTAGGGAACCACGACCCAGCATGCGCATCCCCAGATGCATTCGCCTGCCATTCCTTCGAAGCGAATCGCAGGTTCAGACAGCATGGGACCGATATCAATCAGCCAGGCGTGCTCGTTGAGCTTGGTTTCCCAGTCAAGTTTGTCGTAGTTGGCTTGGCTGTCCCAGAACCCAATCAGGTCGGTTTTCGCAACGCCGGGCATGATCACATTCGCGTATGCAGTCAATGCATCGAAGAACTCATGGTTGGATGTCTGATAGGTTGAATCGCCTTCCAGCAAGTATTGCGCCCCGATAAGGTCTTTAAAGCCTTTGCTGATGACGTCATAGCCCATATCGCGAGAGGCATGCACATGAACTTCTGCGTAGTCGGTTTTGAAACCGTCTTTAAGTCCGCTGTACTTAGGCATAAAGCCAATCCATTGCGAGATCACCGAATCCCATTTCGATCCGGATTCACCTGGAAGCACTTGAACACCTGGATGGGTTAATTTGGCGACATCAAACAAGGTCCAGTTGCGCGACTTCGCTGACAGTGTCTCGTGCGGTGCACCGGTAAATCCGGCTGGACGCATGGTGCGGAACAAGACGCGGCCATTTTCCATTACGGCAAATCGCATGAAGGAGTCGGCCACAAAGCGGTTGGTAACCATCTGCTTAAAGTTTTGGCGAACTTCTTTTTCGCCTGTGGTCGTATAAGCAGTAAGACGCTGCCAGCTTTGCTCTGGATTCACGACAAAGAATCCACCCGTAAACGGACTTCTATACAAATCGCCCCAAACCGCCGTAACGCCGGCGTTTTTGTCGTCGTCCAGCATGCAGTCCAAGTCATTTAATGTGGTGTACTGGGTGGCACTGTTATGGGTAGCTGCGTCATCGCCGCTGTGTGACAACTGTCCTATCCCGATAACCGGAATGCGGCGTCCAAGTTTCACGTTCGAAAGGTGGCGAGCCAGATCTACCACTATTCCGCTGCCAGTACCGCCTGCCATGCCAAAAGCGACGAGCACAATGGAGGGCAACTCAGCACGTTCAACTTGGTCGACGAAGTTGCGTAGCGCCTTGTCCATTGGACGATCGCCAGCGTAGTATGCGTTAGCGTAGATGCCTTTCGCGACGGCACGCGGAAAATGCTCGCCAGCCTGCGGCAACTGGTATTTGTGGGGAACCCATGACTCAAAATTGGGGTTCCAGTAGTAACGCGGGTACTCGAGTTTCAAGAACTCGCGCGTACGATTCATGTCCTCAAAAAACTGATCCCGGTGGGGAACTTGAAGGGGAATTGCTTGAAACTGGAAGCGATCCCCGGGGATCCCTCTGGATTCCAGGCGTTTTTTGAAGGCGTTGGCATAGTCGCTCACTACACCCATATCTTGGTCACCGATATCGACAACCATAGCCGCAAAGGTTGCACGTTTATCGACTAAGAGATCTTCAATCTCTCCTGTACGCAAAAGCGCTTCGATATATGCCAAACCGGTTCGCCCGATACCAATTGCGTGAATGCAGTGTGGTGACTGCGTTCCGGTAGCACTGTGATACATTGATGATGTCATTAGATTCACTCCATTGATCTACACATTGATAAAAATCCCGGTTCCCCGGTCGCGTTTTGGGGCTGCAACACCCCGCTTTTTCCATTCGTTGCCGCAAGAATTGTTAGCAACGTATAGAGAAGGTCTCTGTTTTGTCTAGAAATTCAAGGTCGCGCAAAATATGCGCAACCGATGTTGCTCGTTCATTGGCAACATAAAGCATGTAGTCTTCTACGAAGAGCCCTGGGTCACGTGATATCGTTCCCTCCTCGATCAACGCGACACCTTTTTCCAAATTGCTGCGGTGAAGCGTGGCTTGCCATATGGGCGACTCAATGTGAATGGCCTCGTCGTCTGTGAAAGCAATTTTTAAGAACTTTCCACCGGCGCAGGTCGGCACTTGGTATCCAGTGCCGTATTTTTCTTTTACGATGTTCCAATCAAGTGGCATGGCTTATCTCCTCAAATTTTTCAGATGATTCCTCGCTCGGTGGTGCAAGGGGACCGCGCATCAATTCATAAGGAATCAGCACCCAAGAACCACCTTCGCCAAGGCTTGCGCCTGCCATTCCCTCCAAGCGCGATGAGGGCTCGCAAAGCATCACGCCGCGCTCTAGCAATAGCGAATGGACCAATGCACGCTCAGACGGTGGCAGTTTGTCGTAAGCATCACGCGCAGAATAGAAAAACCGGGTTTCGACCTTGCTTACGCGGGGCAACACGAACTGAATGGAGCCCTCTTTTCCGCCATCCGCAGTGGTTGCGGGCACCTCGGGACGAAACACGCGGTTCATTGATTCTTCCCATGACTGAACCAGTGGCCCCGTTTCATATACGCGAACTTCGATGAACTCAGCGCGATGTGTTGGCAGGATTCCCATATGTGCGTAGAGCTCAGGCAATACCTCTGCGGGGTCACGATTGGAATCTGCAAATCCGTAAACATGCATCCAACCAGCGCCCCAGGGCGTGCGCGCCGCAGAATGCTGCGTCGAAGGTGCAGCCACCCAATTCAATAGGCGTAAGGCTTCCCACAAGTTTGCACCCCGACGCTCAAGCAGCAGTGCTCCGACTTCACGGTTAACCCGAGCATGGGTCTTCCCAAGGTCTTTTAGGTGCGAATAAGTCGGCTGCTGTGGCACTTGCAAAAAGCCTGCAGTAAACGGATTTTTGTAGAGCTCTCCGCAGGCTTGAACGACGCCTTGGTTTTGATTCTCATCACACAAGGCGTCCAGTTCATTGATGGTGGCAAATAGTTGCGCGCCCTGGTGCACCGCTTGATCACCGTCACATGGCGCAATTCCAATACCCATCACTAACACGCGACGACCAAATATTCCACTGGAAAGGTGACGCGCAAGGTCCAATGCGATACCGCTACCTGTGCCACCGCCTAGTCCAAAAACAATGCACACAATCGCGTCACCGTTAGTGGCGTTGGTGCTGTTGGCAAAGCGCTTCAGGGCCTTAGCCATGGGTCGATTTTCATCGTAGTACGACTTTCCGTATATGGCCTTTGCTAACGAACGCGGAATAGATTGGCCATTGGTAGGAATCGGCAAGTCCTTGGCGATCCAAGGCTGAAAATCTGCAGTTCCTTGCAGAAATGGATACTCAAGTTCTAAATGCTGACGATAGCCTTGCATCAGCTCGTTCATTTCGACATTTGTTGGAACCTTCAGCGTCAGCGTCTCTATGTGAGATTGACTCGCGTCGAATTTATGGGAGAGTGATTGGATACCTGCAATCGTTTGGGCATTGGAATCTCCAACATCAATGGCCAACACACTCATCCGTGAACCCGATGTCTCCAACAGAGTGGAAGGAGCGTCAAGGAGCATCTGGTGCACGATTTTTACACCTGCGCCACCAACACCGATGACATGCACTCCGTAGGCCAAGGTTTCAGCATCTTTCACCCGATGTACACCGCGTCGCAAAGCATCGAGTTTTCGTTGCTGAAGTTTGGCTTCTGTGGAACCAACAGCGGGAGTTGGTCGCCCTATCTTGAGATCTATTCCTGCAGTTAAGCTCATACCAAAATCACCAAAAAAAAAGCCCACCGCAGGCGCTAACCTGAGATGAGCTGTATTGCTCTGCCTACTATCGGCGGTGTTGCCGATGCAGACGGAAGTTGAAAAAAATTAAGCAGCACTTTTACTGCTTACAGCTTGATCTTAAAGGCGTGGCACCGTCCTTGTCGAACATTTACTTGCATTTTTCATAAATAATTTTGGTAGCTGATATAAAAAATTTTAGGCTGAATCGCGTTGATTCAAGGGTAAACCCTAGACGGATTCAAGCACGATGTGCAATGCTAATAATGATTGACGCAACATCATTGCAGGCGTTCTAAATGCCAATCGTTTGCGGAAGCGGTCAGTCAACCTGCCGGAATTCAAAGCCAAGGTTTTGAAGCGGTGCGAGGAGTCAGACTGCCTGGAAGATGCCATGCGCGAGCATGGCAATCCTGAAGTGTTCAACAGCGCCCAGTTCACGGCGGAGGAATTCACCATGGCCGTTCTCAAGCAGGGTTGCAAGCTCTCCATGGATGGCAAGGGTGCCTGGCGGAACAACGTGTTTGTCGAGCGCTTGTGGCGCAGCGTGAAGTATGAGCGGGTGTACCTGGTGGCTTATGACAGCGTGGGAGCTGCGCGTACCAACATCGCGCAATACTTCGACTGGTACAACACTGAGCGACCGCATTCAAGTCTGCAGCGCAGCACGCCCGATAGGGTCTACCAGGCGTTGCTGCCCAAACTGGTAGAGGCTGCATAGAATGAAATTCTCGGTGCGCCCCGAGTTACCCCATGGGGATCACTCAGTACCTTTTGCAATCCGCTCGGAGTCCACTTAAAAGTCGGGGTTTGCTGTTCAAACAACCGGAGCCACTTGTGTTGGGTGCAACTTAAACTAACGTTGAGTCTGTCTTAACGATGTGGTCCACTTAAGAATGAAAGCAAAATATCACCATGAAAAATCATATTTTGATCAATATTTATTGGATTCTTGATGCTGTGCAAAAGGGCGAGCAACCAAAAATGCAAGACGTTGTCGAGTGCTTTATAAGCGTGAGAGACGAACTGATGCAGCCCGATACCGAGCAAATCGTAGATCACATACGGGATGTGCTTGAGCGCTCTAGCGTTTCAGCTGATGCGCTTTCAAGCCAGGTGATTGCAAATTCCCGTCGCAGACCTCTTTCCCAAAAGCGTCTTGAGGAAATGATGGCGACCCTGTCGGATTCGAGGTACGCGACGGAAATTGCAGTGCCCTTCGCCAGATCCGTGGAAGCGGCACACGGGATTGGAAAGTCCTAGCTTAGTTCTAGTTGCTGTGACGCTTTATCCAAGCCATCGAAACTTGCTTTAGACGCAGCGTAGCTGGTGAGATGCTGTCGATTGGCGCCCGGCATAACGATATTTCCATATGCAGTTAACACATCGAAAAATTCATTGGTTTCAGTCACAATGCTTTTGCTGCCTTTACGCAGATAGCTTGAGCTAACGACTTTTACCAATGCCTCTTCAATCAACTCAACCTGCATGTTTCGAGACGCATAAACGTGGACTTCTGCGTAGTCTGTTTTGAACGCCTCAACAAGACCAGAGTACTTGGGCACGAATTCAATCCACTGGGCTAAAACCGCTTTCCACTTGGAGCCTGCTTCGCCTGGCAATACTTGAACGCCTGGGTGGGAGAGTTTTGCTACATCGAAAATTGTGCATGCGCCGTCGCCTTGCTTCAGAGAGCGCAAAAGATGCGATGAATCGCTACTAAGCGCCCAACGCATAAAGGAGTCGGCCACGAAACGGTTAGTCACCATTTGCTTAAAGCGCTGCCGCACCTCTTTGAGGCCTGTGCTGGTGTAAGCAGAAAGACGCTGCCAACTTTGCTCCGCAGAGACCATAAAAAAGCCACCATCAAACACTTTTTTCGGTGCGCTGATCGCTGCGTCGATAGCTTCCAAAGCTTGGTACTGTGTTGCATTGTTGTAGTAGCTGCCGTCACCACTATGGCTAAGTTGACCGATTCCTACGATTTGGGCATTGGAATTCAAGCGGGAACGCAGTTGCTCAGCAATGCCGACTGCAGTGCCACTACCGGTTCCACCCGCCATGCCAAACGCCACAAAAACGGTGGAGTTGAAGTTTGACTTTTGCACATTTCCCGCGAACCGGTCAAGTGCGGCTGAAATGGCCTGCGCATGAGAGTCAAACACAGCCTTGGCAATACTGCGAGGAATATGCTCGCCAGCCGTGGGCAGCTTTGCCCCTTTAGGTATCGTGCCCAACGCAGATTTTTCGGGGATGGAAAGATTGATTGACTCGTAATGGAATCGGTTCGGGTCAATGCCCCGCGAGATAAGACGGGTCCTGAGAGACCTCGCGTAGTCGCTCGGAACAAGGCTATCGTCATCACCAATATCAAGCATAAGTGCGCTAAACGTCGTCCCCTCGATGGCAAGTCGGTCCTCGATCTCGCCGGTTCGGACTAGCGCCTCCATATAGGCGGCGCCGGTCCGGCCGATGCTCACAGCATGGATATTGTGGGCAGTAATAGTGGGTGAAGAATTGGACTGTGTCATGGTACTCCTAGGTTTTATAAATGCCAAATTGGCAGGTTGATGAACGTGGTTACATGGCTTTGGATGACCCGCTGGTTAATCTGTCATACGCAAAATCATTTGGGGAAGAAGCCGGGGCAGACTTTCAATCTGGTCCAGCACACGGTAATTTTTAGAGCCAAAAATATGTCGAACGTATTTGTCTGCGCTAGGGTCTAATGAAACGCAAAATACGACCACGCCTTTACGCTTTGCTTCACGTACCGCGCACCTGGCGTCGTCCACCAAATACCGCCGGTCGTGAATACCAATGTCCGCAGGCTCGCCGTCGGTGATGAAAATGAGCAATTTTTGGCGGCATCGCCTGCTCGATATCTGCATGGTCGCATGCCGTATGGCAGCGCCCATGCGCGTGGACATGCGACTACGAACACCCGCCAATCTTTGTATTGCCGCAGGACTGACGCTTTTACTGAATTCCATGGCGACTTCATAATGGATTTGTTTTCGACCATTGGAAGAAAATGCATGTATGGCGCAGGTGTCACCGGCATCGCACAAAGTCAACGCCGTTAGCAAAGCGGATTCGCGGGCCAGATCAAGAAGCGAGCGCCCATCGCTGGCGCAGATGACGGCAGTCGATTGTGAACTGTCCAATAGCAGTAAGGCCGCGACATCGCGATCACGGCGCTTGTATTGCTGATAGATTTTGTGACTCGGATCGCGACGTGCTCTTCGATCAATCGTGGCACTCAAGGCGGCATCGGTATCCAGAACATCACCATGTACCCGGGCGCGCAGCCGAATTCTTTCATTGGTGGTACCTAGCTGGAGTACGCGTCGAAGCTGGCTTAAGAGCTGCCTGTTGTCCTCTAGGTTGGGGGTCGGTTGATATTCGCCAACAGAGATAGCTTGAGACTCTAAGACGGTGCACCAAGCAGCACGGTACCCTCCGATTAGTCTATCCCATTCATCGTATTGGTATTGATTGGTGGTGGACGCTTGATTGCTATCAGGTTCTTCCACGACCTGGGTGTTTTTTTCGAATGCAGGGTGACTCTTCTCTTTTCGTTGATTGCCATGTTCGGGTTTCGCATCGGAACTCAATCGAACGGTGACATCTAGCGGATTTCTGTCCTCGTCCTGCTCTTTTAATTCCCAAATGAATTGATTGTTATCTCGGTAGGACGGCTGTACCAGGTATTCGCGATCGTTAAACTGCAATCGCATTTGTCCAATGTCATTTCCAAGTATGGAAGCCATGTTTCGTAATGCAGCGACACTGGATTCTCCAGAGCCTTGGGTGTCTTTATAGGCCGCTAAGAACATGCTGCGCCCTCTACACACCCAAGGGTGTGGATCCAGGTATTCCGGATCTAAAAGGCCTTTTGCTAAGCGCATCTGCAACACTTCGAAAGTATGCCCACTATCGATGCTCACATCATGGAAGTCTGCCCACAAGCGCCGCAGGCCTGGCATGCTGTCGATGGCCAATGCCTCGACCCGCGCATCTTCCAATACACCCAGCAAAGAAATTTGTATGGGTTTTAGGTTGCCGCGCTGATAGGGTTCGGTTGAAAAAGCTATGTGCGCTGCGCAATGGGTGGCCGCAGCCTCGTACCATTGCTTGGCCAAGAGTCCACGCATCGCACGACTGGCTTCTGGTAGGTGTATTCCAACATTAGAAATAAAAGACCGGTCCGCGGCGAGACCCTGTGCAACTGGCAATAGCGCTGGTGCAATATCGAAAAGTGCGCGCAAACTGTACCCAAGCCGCGACTTGTTCGAGCTAAATTCATGCAGCGAAATAGGGCTATGCTCGGCCGCAACATTTTGAGAATGGCGCGACCGCGATTCAAGATTTCTTATCTCGAAGCTATTTTTTTCGGATTTTTGGGACAGCATGGGAGGTTGGCCCGTGTTTGAGACGGTCAAAAGGAGGCACTGATGGCCAGGTTGAGCGCCTCAACCATATCGGGATCGTCCGCTATCGGAAGCACCACAGCCATATGACAGGCTGCGTAGGGCTCCAGACCTTTCGCTATCAGCGAAGCCGCATGTATCAGCATGCGCGTCGATGCACCTTCTTCCAGCCCATGCCCTTTAAGTCGCCGTGTGCGCTCGCCAAACGCAACTACTCTAGTAGCTACAGACCGCTCCAGCCCGGACTCATGTACGACGATTTCTGTCTCAACATCAGTTTGTGGAAAGCCAAACTCTATGCCCGCAAAGCGTTGCCGGGTTGAAGTTTTCATGTCCTTCGTTAGGTTTTGATACCCCGGGTTAAACGAAACCACCAAATGAAAGTCTTTATGCGCAAGGAGTTGTTCGTTTATTTTGTCAATGGAAAGCACACGGCGCGTATCGGCCAATGGATGAATGACTACGGTTGTATCGGCACGGGCCTCTACCACTTCATCCAGATAGCAAATGGCGCCATGGCGTACGGCCATTGCTAGCGGACCATCTTGCCAATAGGTTCCATCCTGGTTTAACAGCCAGCGACCGACCAGGTCGCTTGCTGTTAAATCATCATTACAAGCAACCGAGATCAAGGGCATACCTAAGCGCCACGCCATATGCTCGACAAAGCGCGTTTTACCGCACCCAGTCGGTCCCTTAAGCATCATCGGAATGCGCAATTGGTGTGCAAGCTCGAACAGCTTCACCTCATCAGCCACACTTCGGTAATATGGCTCATGCTTAATCCGATGCGTGGCTAATGGGTCGTTCATATCGATTTAGCGATGCTTGGTACTTTGGTTAGGAATGCCCTCTATAGGACATTCCTCTGTGCCGACCGTCGAGCGGGTAAAGGACTCGACCATTTCTCTGGTCCCCTCGGGGTCGCTGATCCACTTGGCGTAGAAATCAAACGGACAAGCTGCAACGCCTTTGTCGCCTTCTTGTGAGTTGATTAAGCCGGTGTACCCACGATGCACCAGCTTGAATAGATGGTTCTCGCTCTGTCCGTTCTTACGGTAGTCACGTATCAGACTGGTAGAGAGCGCAGCGTACTGAACGCCCATTTCCTCTTCGCCGCATTCGCCTAAAGTTCTTCCATCAAAGCCTATGATGGCGGAGTGTCCGAAATAAGAGTACACACCATCAAAGCCGGTTGCATTGGCAACGGCAACATAGCAGTTATTGGCGAATGCCATAGCTTTGGACATGATGATTTGCTGCTCTTTTGCAGGGTACATGTACCCTTGGCAGCGGATGATCAATTCGGCGCCCCGCATAGCGCAATCGCGCCAGATTTCCGGGTAGTTCCCGTCATCGCAGATGATCAGGCTAATCTTGAGGCCTTTAGGGCCGTCACTCACATAGGTGCAGTTTCCCGGGTACCAGCCCTCAATCGGTACCCAAGGCATGATCTTGCGGTATTTTTGAACGATTTCCCCTTTGTCGTTCATCAGAATCAAGGTGTTGTAAGGCGCTTTGTTGGGATGCTCTTCATGCCGTTCTCCGGTTAAGGAGAAAACGCCCCACACCTTGGCTTTGCGGCACGCGTGCGCAAAGACCTCGGTCTCTGCACCCGGAATGGTGGAAGCGGTTTCATACATTTCCTTGGAGTCGTACATGATTCCGTGAGTGCTGTATTCCGGAAAAATCACCAGGTCCATACCGGGTAGGCCTACCTTCATGCCCTCCAACATCTTCCCTATTGCGCGCGCGTTTTCTAATACGTCGGCCTTTGTGTGAAGGCGCGGCATCTTGTAATTGACCACAGCAACACCAACGGTATCTTTGCTGCTAGATATGTCTCCATGAATCATTTGAAGCCTCTTTAAAAAAGTTGTTACCTACAAGAAACGTTGCAAATCTAAGATTCGCTGCGAAAATATGGCGCGTATTGCTTGACAATAAAAAAGATCTGTTCGGTTATCCGAACGTACTTTTCCCCGAGAAAACAATCGTTGCTCTTCTCATCCCAAAAGACCAAAAAAAAACCTAGTCAGACCGCATGGTCCGACTAGGCGTTGGTGCCGATTTGCATTTGGACCTTGTTGTCCAAAGCAATTTGATTTGATGAATCCACTCTATAAGAACTTATTCGACCTGTCAACCCTCATTGAAATTTATTTTTTTAAGAGTAGATTCGGGCGACTTCACTTAATCACATCAGCATGCCCACCCAAAAGCCAGTCAAAGTCGGCGTCCTGTTCTCGCGTACCGGACCAACCGCTCAGATTGAAATTAGCCAGTTAGAGGGAACTCTATTTGCAATTGACGAAATCAATCAGGCCGGGGGAATCAATAGCCGGGAATTGATACCGGTGTACTACGATCCTTGTTCTGACCCCGTCAAATTCCGATTTTTTGCTGAGAAGTTGATCCTCGAGGACAACGTAAATGTGATCTTTGGATGCTACCTCTCAAATACAAGAAAAGCAGTCTTATCCATCGTTGAAAAATGGCAACGGTTGCTTTTTTATCCGACGCCTTACGAGGGCTTTGAGTTCTCCAGAAACATCATCTATACGGGGCCGGCACCCAACCAAAATAGTGCGCAGTTAGCCGAGTTCATGTCGCGTAATTTTGGTTCACGTGTCTACATGGTCGGTAACGATTACGTCTACCCCCATGAGTCAAATAGGATCATGCGCGACTTCATGCGCAATCGCTCAGATGGAGCTAACGTAGCAGAGCGCTATGTTGCAATGAACGCGGATGAGTCGAACTTCAAAGACATTGTCCGCCACATTAAGGACACTAACCCTGATTTCATTTTTTCTACGGTCGTGGGAAATTGCACAAAACTTCTTTACGAAGCCTATGCAGAAGCTGGTTTAAGTTCCGCAGCAATGCCCATTGCTAGCCTCACCACCTGCGAGTCAGAACTTTCTCAAATGAGCCCAGGAATTGCAAAAGGACACTTTACCGCAGCTCCTTATTTTCAGTCCGTTGCTTCCGAAACGAATCAAAAATGTATTGCTCGATTTCGATTGAAGTTTGGTACACAGGTAGAACCAAATATGTGTTGGGAGGCTGCATATTTTCAGGTGCACCTTTTTGCGCAAGCGATGAATAAGTCTGACTCTGATGCTATAGATCAACTATTGCCTAGTCTATTGGGAAGCGAATTCAATGCGCCGCAAGGGCAAGTACGCATCAACCCGATCAATCACCACACTCGCCTCAATCCGCGTATCGCACGCATTAGTCACGCCGACAAATTTGAGATCGTGCAAGAAATTACGTCAGGGGTAGATGCTGACCCTTACCTAATCAAACACGGACAAAGTGACTTGCCAGAACCTCAGCGACCATTGTTGGTTGACGATGCCTAAAACAAGGTCTACCGATGCTATTGATGGTCTAACTGGATCAAAGGATTCAATTTTTTTACGCGATCCACGTGACTTGCGAGTTGCAGTGTTTTTACCTGAAGATTGGGATCGTGAGATGCTTTCTCAGCAACTCAAACGCATTGGTTGTCAGGTAAGCTCGAATTGGCCACCTTTACCTAAATTGCCAGATAAAACAGAGCTTATATTTTGTGCTGTGCTGGTGCAGCAGGCTTCAGTCAGGTTGGAATGGATGGGGATTGACTGTATGGTTCCGGTGATTGCAGTTGTGAACTATGAGAATCCAACTATTTTAGAGTTAGCACTTCGGATGGGAGCAAAGAACATCTTGATGAGCCCATTTAGAGCGTCAGGAGTTTTATCGATTTTGACTGCATCTTTACATGTGCATGAACAACATCTAATGTTGAGACAAAAAAACCAACGTCTTGAGAAAAAATTAATGTTTTCTGGATTGATCAGTGATGCGAAGGCAGTGCTGATGCGAACTGGGCCGATGAGCAACGAAGTTGCTTACGAAAGACTTCGTAGTCAAGCTATGACCAAGCGTATTCCTATTGAAGATGTTGCGCGCTCTGTGATTGATGCTGACACTTTGCTATCAAAATCTAGCTAAGCAGCAGACATAAAAAGTTGCTTGCACAAACACATAAATTTTAATTTTTTAGGTGCTATTTGGTTTACCAGTAGTAGAAATACGAAGCTTTGACCAGAGGGATGACACCATGGAACTGACCCCCCGCGAAAAAGATAAGTTGTTGATCTTCACGGCTGCCCTGCTGGCCGAGCGGCGCAAGGCGCGGGGCCTCAAACTCAATTACCCGGAAGCCATTGCCCTGATCAGCGCGGCGGTGATGGAAGGCGCGCGCGAAGGTAAGACCGTGGCGCAGCTGATGAGCGAGGGGCGTAACGTACTCACCCGCGCCGACGTGATGGACGGCATTGCAGAGATGATTCCCGATATCCAGGTCGAAGCCAGCTTCCCCGACGGCACCAAGCTGGTGACCGTGCACCAGCCGATTGTCTGAACCCCACGCGCCCGAGACAACTCAAGGAGCCAGTTATGCCAATGTCAATACCAAATAAACCATGACGCCCGGCGAAATCATCCCCGGCGAAGGTGACATCACCCTCAACGCCGACAGACGCACGGTCACGCTGCTGGTGCGCAACACCGCAGACCGGCCGATACAGGTGGGCTCGCACTACCACTTTGCCGAAACCAACGCCGCGCTGGGTTTTGACCGGGCGCAAGCGCGGGGCATGCGCCTGAACATTGCGTCGGGCTCGGCGGTGCGCTTTGAGCCGGGGCAGGAGCGTACGGTGGAACTGGTGGACTACTCCGGTGGCAGGACCGTCTACGGCTTTCGTGGTTTAACGCAAGGAACTCTGTAAATGGCACGCATGGATCGCCGCGCCTACGCGGAAATTTTCGGCCCCACCGTGGGCGACCGGGTGCGGCTGGCCGATACCGATCTGCTGGTCGAGGTGGAAG
>Ga0209356_1000272_pt1 | contig 20324 bp, 15 predicted proteins | sample LauGreFaBDMM15SN_2_FD_188213 | JGI IMG/M metagenome (GOLD analysis project Ga0209356, IMG submission 188213) | Freshwater lake microbial communities from Lake Michigan, USA - Fa13.BD.MM15.SN (SPAdes) (version 2) | ecosystem: Environmental > Aquatic > Freshwater > Lake | place: Lake Michigan, USA...
GTCTGATGGATTTCCGCCGGTCATTACCGGTGTGAAGGTGCAATCTATGCGGTATGGCCAAACGGCCACCATTTACTTGGGCGGTAAAGATTTGCGCTCCTCCATCACAGTGGAATCCAATGGCAAGTGCATCAACCCCAGCTTTGGTTCTGGCAGTACCACCGATACCTTGGTGTTAAATTGCGGTATCACGGTTGTGGGCGATTTGCCGCTCACCATCAAGTCTGAAAACGGCACCGTCATTTACACCACCAAACTCTCGGTGCCCAAGCCTCAGGTTACGTTGTTTACCATCAAGGGTGTTGTGGTGCTAGAACTAGACCCCCTCACGGCGCCTATTTCTAGCAACAACTATTTGAGCTACGTGGGCAAAGGCTATTACAGCAGCACCCTTTTTCACCGCGTGATTCCGGGCTTCATGATTCAAGGCGGCGGCTACACCACTGGCATGGTTAAAAAGGAGGGCCAATTGGCCCCTATTGAATTGGAGTCAAACAAAGGTTTGTCAAATGTGCGCGGCACCTTGGCCATGGCGCGCACCAATGTGTTTAACTCCGCCACTTCTGAGTTTTTTATCAACGTGGCGGACAACACTTTTTTAGATTACAAAAATGCTGCCAACCCTGGTTATGCTGTTTTTGGTACAGTTGTTCAGGGAATGGACGTGGTAGACGCCATCATTTCTGAACCTACCGCTGTTAAAAATGGGTTCGCTGATGTGCCCGTGACTGATATTGTCATTAGCTTAGCTTTACAAACCCAGTAGATCAATTGATGCCATGAACTCTGTCAAAGAAATTCGTGATGCCATGCTGCTCAGCCTAGAAGGTGGGCAATTTCACGCAAGAGAGAAAATCAAGGAAAGTGGCACTCTCGCGTATGCCGATTTTCTGCGCATCGGCTTGGCGCTCAAAGATTGCTTTGTAGATCAGCAGCGCCACGAAGAATTGATAGAGCGGCTGAAGGCCCATGTCGATGTGATCATTGGTGTTTTGCCACCAGGCATTCAGTCGCAAGGCTTGCTGCCCACACCAGAAGAGTTGGCAGACCCCAATTTCAAAGCCTTGGCATTGAAGGACGTTACAGACGAGCAACTACACCAGTGGATTGTGGACGATGGCAGTTTGGTTTATGGTGAGCTGACTGGCGAAGAACTTCTAAAGTATTTTGCCGAGCTTGGTCCACTCTTAGAGCCGGGCGGCAACTTTGTAGATTTGGGCAGTGGCCTTGGCAAAGTAGTCATGACGGCTAGCTTGCAATTTCCTTTTGCATCGTGCAAGGGCATAGAAATTGTGCCGTATCGCCATAGCATGGCATGTGAGCGTTTTGTAGGCTTGCTCAAGCTGGCCCAAGAGTCGTTGAATCAATTAAAAGTAGCGGTTACGGCAGAAGACCCGATTGAGCTGCCTTGGACCGCCGACATGCGCTTATCGCACCTGCTTAACTTGCCAAAGCGTGCAAGTTTTCAGATGGGCGACATGCTCACTTGCAATGTCAGTGATGCCAGTTTAGTGTTTATCTACAGCACCTGCTTTGGCTCTTTCATTCACAAGCTGGCCCACAAGCTGGCTAACGAAACACCAGAGGGTTGTTTGGTGACCACCACCACCTTCAAAATAGACCATCCAGGCCTGACACTGATCAAACAGCTGCCCGCCCAAACAGTGGCTTGGACAGACATATTTGTATACAAACGCGTAGGTGCAGGGCCTTGGCCCGAACAACCAAGCCCCCCTGTTCACACACCCAATATAGAAGAATGGGAAGTGAAAGCAAGAAAGCTACTGATACCTACAAGCTTAAGTTTAAGTGGGTAGTTGCAAAACCAGTAGCAGCTTCCTGTGGTTGGTTTAAACCCTGTAATTCATTAGCGAAGCCACAACACATTACTGCCAGCCATCTCTTCTTTAGCTAGTCCCACTACTTGAATGACAGCCTCATCAGAATCAACTTGTAGGTAAGCACCCTCATCCAAGGGAATCCAGTCAATGGACTCTGCTTGGATTTGGACTAGTTTTGCCCAGAAGTCTTCTTCGAGAGTCATTTGTTAGTTTGCGTTGAACCAAGCCAGCTTGGCCAATCAACCCCGTTAAGCCAACCCACTGCTCGTGCTTTGTTTGCCAGCATCTCAAGCACCAAGTGCGACTCTTTGCGGGTGAGCACTAGATTAGTCTCAACACCATCACCTCTGAGCACCAGTTTTGCTCCCACTGACTCCACTGTGAGAGTTACTTCTTGAAGAAGTCTGTTGTTGACCATTGTTTCAGGTTTTTTCTGAGTTGTGGTGGGTCCATCAAACTCAAGGGACAAAGCATGCTCTAGGCCAATGTCTCTGTCCCCCAAAGAGAACCCGACATCAGGTAATTCAACCTTTTGCAGCTTGTCGATCCACGCATTGATCAGTTTAATGAGCAAGCTGCGGGTAAAGAGCCAGCCAACTTGTCCTTGCAGGCTTAGGCTCAGGCGGTCTTCTTCGGGTAGATAAGACAAATCGATCTTCATAGCGGGATTTATAACCTGAATCTCTCTTAAACAGCCAGCGCTACCGAGCCTTCATCACAAGCCAAGGCGTAGCCCCACTTCTCCACTCCCAAGTGGCCAGTAGTTGATCCAAGTGGGCTAGGTTTTTAAACCACTGCGGTGAATCTTGAAGCTGCCTTTGCCCGTTGTCTTGAACCAGCGTGATGTTGTGCGAGTCCTTGAACCTGTCGATCAAGGTTTGGGTAATTCCAGGTATGAGACACTCATGGCTTTCAATGATTAAGTCCATGCCCTTTAATGCTTGGGCTACTTCTGGGTTTAAGAGTTCTTTCTCTGCCCCTTCTACATCGCACAGCACCAACACCTTTTGGTTGCGATAAGCGTCAAAGTCTTCAGGCTTGAACAGAGCACCTACCTTCACCCTGTCGGACATACCGTTCTTTTGTGCCAGAGCAGAGCAAACCTCTTGAGCTTTAGGGTTCAGATCAAAAGCAAGAACCTGAGTACTGGGCATTCTTCTGACCATGCCTACTGCGTAGTAGCCTTCAGCGCAGCCGATGTTCAAAATGGTGGGGTAAGCCAAGTTGATGGCTTCTTCAATAAAGGGCTGCAAGGGTTGTTCGTAGCAGCCTAGCAGTTTGGCAATGTGGCATCCTTCAGCCGACTGGGGCAGAAAGTCCATGCCCGCAAGAGGCCCCTGCATGACCACAGTGCCCTGTGATTTAAGAAGCGTGTTTTGAATGAGAACGCTTCTCCACTTGGAGAGCAAGCGCAGTGCGTTGTTCAGTTGCGCTTGCTCAGATGCGTTGTCTGGCGTTGCTTGGCTCAGAATGCTTTGAAGCTGCTTTTGAACTTGAGAATTGATGCTAGATTCAGTCATAAGACATTCAGTCAATCATTGATATTTGAATAGCTTACAACAAAATTTTTAGACTCCAAATATCCCATCATCGTTCAGTATGGTTCTAACTCGCCTTTGGAGATCAAGCCTTCGTTTAATCCAAAGCCAAGACCATCATGTTTTATCAACAAACCCAAAGCATCGTTTTGAGCTAGGCCGTTGTCAAAGTCTGCAATGAGTTGCTTGCCGTTAACGACTTTCCAGATACTTTGCTCGCCAAAGTACTTGTCCAGCAGAGCTAAATCTGCGTCAAACTGATTGTTGGCTTTAAGCCTAACGGGCCGCTCGTCAAAGGGAGTGAGCGTGCCTGAAGCGCCATACATCACATCAAAATTAGCGCAAACATGCCCATCAGACCGCCGCTCATTCATTAGCTCACAGTGATACTTACTGAAGCCACGGCGCTAGAGTCAACCTTGCCGTCGTTCACAACCAGGCTAAACACATAAACACCCGCTACGGTCGCTGTAAATGTGGGTGAGCTAGCCGTGGCTGAGGACAGCGTGGCGGTGCTGCCAGTGGGTTGATACGCAATGGTCCACTTGTAAGTGAGGGGGTCGTTGTTGGCATCTGTACTGCCTGTGCCGCTGAGGGTCACAGTGATGGTGCCATTGACACGCGCCACTGTTTGAGCGGTACCAGCGTTTGCCACGGGCGCAGCGTTGAGGTTCGAGGCTGTGATTGTCACCGAGCCCACGTTGCTGCTGTTAACAATGCCGTCGTTGACCACCAGGTTGGCCACATAGGTACCCGCCAAATCTGCCGTAAAGGCAGGCGATGCTGTAGTGGCAGAAGACAGCGCGGCGGTGCTGTTGGTGGGCTTTGAGGCCCAGGTCCAGAGGTAAGTGAGGGTGTTGTTGTTGGCATCGGTGCTGCCAGATCCATTGAGGGTAACCACTGCGCCAGTGGTCACGCTTTGGTTTGTGCCTGCGTTGGCCACGGGGGCCGAGTTGGCGGTTGAAGCAGTGACTGTTACGGCAACAGTAGAGCTGGTCACTTTGCTGTCATTGACAACCAGTGATGTCACATAGGCGCCGGCCAAGTCGGGCGTAAAGGTGGGCTTGGGGGAGTTTGTTGAAGACAATGTGGCCGTGCTGCCGGTGGGCTTTGATAGCAGTGTCCAAGTGTAATTCAGGGCATCGCGGTCAGCGTCGGTACTGGCCGAGCCGTCTAGCGTGGTGAGGGTGCCCACGGTTACGTTTTGGTTGGTGCCTGCGTTGGCCACAGGCGCCGAGTTGACCACGGCAGCTGTCACAGTGGTGGTGGTCACGGTGCTGTCTATCAAGCCATCGTTGACAATAAGGCTGGCCACATAACTGCCAGCGATATCGGCCGTGAAGGTGGGCTTGGCCGAGATGGTGGAGGACAGCGCAGCCGAGCTTCCTGCGGGCTTGGTAACCAGAGCCCACTTATAGTTAAGTGGGTCGCGGTTGGCGTCGCTGCTGGCTGAGCCATCCAGTGTGACGATGGCAGGCAGGGTCACATTTTGGTTAATGCCTGCGTTAGCTACTGGGGCAGAATTGGCTGCAGAGGCGGTGACAGAGACCACGGCAGGAAAGCTATTGACTTTTCCGTCGTTGACAATGAGGGTGGCCGAGTAGGAGCCGGCTACATCGGGCGTAAAGGTAGGCTTAGGCGAAGATGTGGAGGACAGTGCCGAGGCACTTCCCGTGGGCTTAGACATAAGCGTCCAGGTGTAGGTCAGGGCGTCGCGGTCCGCGTCGGTGCTGGCCGAGCCGTCGAGCGTTGTGAGGGCGCCCACGGTTACGTTTTGGTTGGTACCTGCGTTGGCCACGGGGGCAGAGTTGGCGGTTGAGGCAGTGACTGTTACGGCAACAGTAGAGCTGCTAACTTTGCCGTCATTGACTACCAGTGATGCCACATAGGCGCCGGCCAAGTCGGGCGTAAAGGTGGGCTTGGGGGTGGCCGTTGAAGACAGTGTGGCTGTGCTGTTGGTGGGCTTAGAGAACAGTGTCCAGGTGTAAGTCAGGGCATCGCGGTCAGCGTCGGTACTGGCCGAGCCGTCTAGCGTGGTGAGGGTGCCCACGGTTACGTTTTGGTTGGTGCCTGCGTTGGCCACAGGCGCCGAGTTGGCCACTGCAGCTGTCACAGTGGTGGTGGTCACGGTGCTGTCTATCAAGCCGTCGTTGACAATAAGGCTGGCCACATAACTGCCAGCGATATCGGCCGTGAAGGTGGGCTTGGCCGAGATGGTGGAAGACAGCGCAGCCAAGCTTCCTGCGGGCTTGGTAACCAGAGCCCACTTATAAGTGAGTGGGTCGCGGTTGGCGTCGCTGCTGGCTGAGCCATCCAGTGTGACGATGGCAGGCAGGGTCACATTTTGGTTAATGCCTGCGTTGCCCACCGGCGCGGCATTGGCTACCGAAGCAGTGATGGTTACAGCCGAAATTTCGCTGTTAACTTTACCGTCGTTCACAATCAAAGTGAGCACATAGGTGCCCCCCTTGTCTGCAGTAAATGTAGGCTTTGCGCTGGTGTCTGAAGACAAGGCAGCGATGCTGCCCGAGGGCTTGGTTCCCCAATACCACTTGAAGGTAAGAGGGTCGCTGTTGGCATCTGAACTGGATGTACCATCTAGTGTTACAGCAGTCCCTGCCACCACGCTTTGGGCGGAGCCTGCGTTGGCTACGGGGGCAGAGTTGGTGTTAGATGCAACCACAGTAACTGGCACGGGTGCGCTGTCAACCTTGCCATCGTTCACAACCAGGGCGATGGTGTAGATGCCAATCACATCTGCAGTGAACTTGGGGTTGGGAGAAGTGGTTGAAGACAGGCTTGCCGTGCTGGTGGCGGGGCGGGCATACATGGTCCACTTGTAAGACAGGGTGTCTGAGTTGGCGTCGGTGCTGGCGGTGCCGTCTAGGGTAACGGTGGTGCCAAGTTGCACGTTTTGGTTCATGCCTGCATTGGCCACTGGTATCGAGTTGGTTACGCTGGCAACCACCGTGACGCTTGAAACTGGGCTGCTGACTTTGCCGTCGTTAACTATCAGAGTAATGGTGTAGGTGCCTGCCAGGTCCGCAGTAAACTGCGGGGCGGCTGAGGTGACTGATGTTATGGCAGCTAATGAGTTATTTGGCTTGGTTGTTAGTTGCCATATGTATGTAAGGGGTTCGTTATCAGCGTCTCGGCTTAAGCTACCGTTCAGGGTAACCAGCGTACCCACGGAGACATTTTGAGTCAGCCCCGCGTTGGCCACAGGCGCTGTATTGGGGGTACTCGATCCGCAAACCAGGCCGCCCAAAGCGCCCAAACCAGTGGCGCAGCCGCTGTCACCGCCGCCCCCGCATGAGATAAGAAAGGGAATGCAAGCTAAGGCTGTAAAAAGACGGATTGTTTTCATAGGAGCTTTGATCATTGGCAGCTTGGATTGGTAATGTCTATGTTTTCAGGGTACTTCATGCCGGTGTTGTTGTAAATATCGACGGCGGCCCCCACAACCCCGCCAAGGAACAAATTGCCCAACAGGGCAAGGCTTGGCATGGGCATGGCAGCTACTGTAAAGGACGGCACATACTCGCTGCGGCAAGTAATCTCTAAGTTGCTGATATCGTTAACAACCCTGATGGTTCCGGGGGTTGAGAGTGTCCAGCGTCCCTTGTCGTTTTTTAAATGGCAAGTTGCCGTGAAGGTTCTGGGGCCGCACATGAGGCGCACACTCACCTCTTGGGAGTCGTCGTTAACAAGACTTGCGCACCCACTCAAAAGGTAAATAAGGCCAACAGCCAAGGCTATTCTTAGGAGTCTTAATTCTTTGTGCGTTGACATCAACATGGCGTTCTTTCTCAAATGTCTGAAATGCTCTAACTCTTGTTGTGAATCGTCTGGAGGTGGCCAATCTTTAGTATCTTAGACGTCAATTCTCCGACAAATCACCAATCTTAGAACCCAGTAAAGCAAGTTTTAAGCCTTCTCAAAGCGGCAACTTATGACCGCAGCCATCAAATATTTTTCCAAAGGGCTTGAAAACTTCATATAGGAAGATGTAAAATCCATTCCTATATGAATTCCGCAGTTCGCGTTCCCCTCAACACCACGCCAGAGCAATTTGCCAGGCTGCAAGCCTTGCAGTCGGCGTTTGCACAGGTTTGCAACGCCTTGGCGCCAGAGGTGCAGCGCACACGTGTGTGGAACAGGGTGGCTTTGCACCACATGCATTACCGTGCATTACGCCTGAAGTTTCCGGCATTGGGCTCGCAAATGGTGTGCAATGCCATATATGCTGTGTCTCGCACCTCTCGCTTGGTATTTCAAATGCCCGCCAGCCCTTTTAATTTGGCTAAGCTAGGCAGTCAGCCCTTGCCATTGTTGCAGTTTGCCAACAGCTGCCCCGTGTATTTTGACCGCCACACTTTAAGCATCAAGGGCTCAAGCTTGTCCTTGTTCACTTTAGACGGTCGCATGCACTTTGAGCTGACTTTGCCAGAAGCGCAGCTTGCATTGTTCAAGGTGGCCAAGTTAAAAGAAATTGCGCTCACACGCCGTCTTGATGGCCTGTACGAGCTGGCCTTCTGGTTAGAAAGCCAGCAAGCACTGACCCAGCAGCAAGCGCAAGCTGCCTTGAATGCGGCTGTGTCAGCGCAAGATGAAGCTGTGCCTGCATCTTTAATGCCCCAGTCCCCCATTCCCGATTATGTTTCCGTAGAGGTTGCTTTATGAAGCCCCAAGCCCCCCCGTCCGAACTGACCTTAGCGTTTGAACCGCTTAAGCCAGTTATTTACAGAGCCATTGGTTACAGCACGCTCATTAGCTTGCTGGCCCTGATGCCCACTGTTTACATGCTCGAGGTCTATGACCGTGTGGTTAACAGCCGCAGCGGCATGACATTGCTCATGCTCACGGTGTTAATAGTGTTGGCCTATGCCGTTATGGAGATTTTAGAAAAAGTGCGCGGCTCCTTAATGCGGGCCGCAGGCGTTCAAGTTGACGCAGCATTGTCAAAGCGAATTTACGACGCCATGTTCCAGGGTTTTTTAAAGCGCCAAGTGGGCGGCTCAATGCAGGTGCTCAACGACTTAAAGGTGGTGCGAGAATTTTTAGCCAACCCTGCGCTCATGGCCATTTTAGAAGCGCCTGTTGCTTTGGTGGCCTTGGCCTTGATTTTTGCCATCAGCCCTGTGTTGGGCTGGGCTTCGGTGGTGGGTGCCATAGCGCTAATTGGTGTGGCCTTCATGAATGAACGCGCCACCCGCAAACCTTTGAACGAAGCCAACCGCAGTGCTGCCGGGGCGCAGCAATTTGCAGAAGCTTCCCTGCGCAATGCTCATGTAATGGAGTCCATGGGCATGCTAGATGCCGTTCATGGCCGCTGGCAAAAACGGCAGCAAGAATTTATAGATTACCAGGCCACGGCTTCTGAAGGTGCTGGTTTGTGGACATCCATGTCCAAGGCTGTTCAGCAAGTGATGTCCTCTTTATTGCTGGGATTGGGTGCATGGTTGATGCTGAACAACATGCTCAATGGCGGTGCCAGCATGATGATCATTGGTTCGGTGTTGGGCGGCCGTGTGTTGGCGCCCTTAAGCCAATTGGTGGCGCAGTGGAACAGTGTGGTCACGGTGCGCGCCGCATGGAGTCGCTTGGAAATGCTGTTGGCCCAAGTGCCCGCCAAACCTGAAAGCATGTCCTTGCCAGCGCCCAAAGGTTTTTTAACTGTAGAAGGCTTGATGGCTGGCGCACCTGGCCAGCAAGTGCCCATTGTGCGCGGTGTGCAGTTTGCATTGAACCCCGGCGAAGTGCTGGCGGTGGTGGGCCCTTCAGCTGCTGGCAAAACCACTTTGGCGCGATTGTTGGTGGGTCTGTGGCCCGCCATGGGCGGCAAGGTTCGCTTAGATGGCGCCGATATACAAACATGGGACAAAACAGAACTTGGCCCTTATTTAGGCTACTTGCCACAGGGCGTTGAATTGCTTGAAGGCAGCTTGGCAGAAAACATTGCGCGCTTTGGTGAGGTGGACATGGCGCAAGTGGAAGCCGCTGCAAAGCTGGTGGGTGTGCACGAATTGATTTTGTCATTGCCCGAGGGTTACAACAGCCCTGTGGGGCGCGATGGTGCCATGTTGTCTGGCGGTCAACGCCAGCGCGTTGGCCTGGCGCGTGCTTTGTACGGCAAGCCGGTGTTTGTGGTGCTGGACGAACCCAACTCGAGTTTGGACGAAGCCGGCGATGCCGCCTTGGCCAACGCCATTGCCGCTTTAAAACAACTGGGCACCACCTTTGTGGTCATGACGCACCGCACCAGTGTGCTGGGCGTGGCCGACAAGATGCTGATCATGCGCGACGGTGCGCAGCAAGCCTTTGGCCCACGAGACGATGTGCTGGCCGCTTTGCAACAGAAAGCAAAATCATGAAGATTCCAGAACTATTTAATCGCGACGAGTTGTCGCGCACCTTGTGGGGCTTTCGATACGAGTTCATGGTGGCCGGTGTGTTCAGTCTGGTGGCCAATTTGCTCATGCTCACACCCACCATTTACATGTTGCAGGTGTTCGACCGAGTGATGTTGAGCCAAAGTATTGGCACCTTGACAGCGGTATCGCTGATCACGCTGTTCTTCTTTGGTGTGCTGACCTTTGCTGAGTGGTCGCGCTCTAAGTTGTTGGTCAGCTCGGGTGTGCGTTTGGACGGCATGCTGAGCAAGCGCTTGTTTCATGCCAGCTATGAAGCTTATTTGAACCCCGAAATCAGCAACCCTTCGCGCTCATTCAATGACCTGACAGAGTTGCGCCAGTTTTTAACGGGCAATGGTATTTTTGCGTTCTTCGATGCGCCTTGGGCGCCTATTTATATTGCAGTGCTGTTTATGTTGCACCCCTGGCTGGGTGTGATGGCGCTGGGGTTTGGTGCCGTGCAAGCGGTGTTAGCGTGGTGGGGCAGCAATGCCACCAAACCCGCACAAGCCGCAGCCAGCAAGTCGCAGCAAGAAGTGGGTGGCTATTTACAAAGCAAGTTTCGCAATGCCGAGGTGATTGAATCGATGGGCATGGTGGGGCACTTGTACCGCAAATGGGCCGAGCGCAATGTGCGCGCCATGGGCACCGCTTTGAATGCGCAAGCCGTTACTGGCCGTGTGGTGGCATGGAGCAAGTTTGTGCGTTACACACAGCAGTCGTTGGCGCTGGGCGGTGGTGCTTTGCTGGTCATTCAAGGCGAGTTGTCGCCGGGTGCCATGATTGCGGCCAACGTGCTCATGACGCGCGCTTTGGCTCCCATCGATTTGATGGTGGGCACTTGGGCCGGATTTTTAAGTGCCAAAGATGCCTATGCGCGCTTGCGTGATTTGCTCGAAGCGCATCCACTGCGCAACAAACCGCCCATGGGTATTCAGCCCAAAGGCGACGTGTTGCTAAAGGATGTGGTGGCTTCGGCGCCTGGCCGCAAAGAGCCTATTTTGAAAGGCGTGAGCGCTGTCATGCCAGCGGGCACCGTCACAGTGGTGTTGGGTGCATCGGGTTCGGGCAAGTCTACTTTGGCGCGCGTGCTGTTGGGCATTTGGCCGCACAGCGCGGGCCAAGTGTGGCTTGATGGTCAAGCCATTTTGAACTGGGACCGCATGGAGCTGGGCCCACATATTGGTTACTTGCCGCAAGATATTGAACTGTTTGACGGCACCATTGCCGAGAACATTGCGCGTGCTGGCCAAGTGGTGTCTGAGAAGGTAATAGCAGCGGCCGATGCGTCTGGCTTGCACCAAATGATTTTGCGCTTTCCCAAAGGCTACGACACGCCCATGGGCGAGGCGGGTGGCTTGCTGTCTGGCGGCCAACGTCAGCGCATTGGCCTGGCCCGTGCCATGTATGGCGAGCCCGAGTTGGTGGTGCTGGACGAGCCCAACGCCAACCTGGACGATGAAGGCGAAGCCGCTTTGGTGCGTGCGGTTCAAGGCATGAAAGCCAAAGGCAAAACGGTGGTGCTCATTAGCCACCGCCCAGGCATTGTGGGTGTGGCCGACAGGCTTTTAATTTTACACCAAGGCACTGTGCAGGCCAGCGGCCCGCGCGACGGCGTGTTGGCCGCATTGCAACAACAACGTGAAGCGGTGCAGGCGGCTCAGGCCATACCTGCTTCACCTACTTCAACTTCTGCTGATTCTGCAGACGGCAACCCTTCTTCAAATTCTTAATATTTTTTGACGCTTTAAATCGAGACTGTCATGGCCAAACCAAACTTAAACTCTTCTTTGAAATCACAAGTGCAAGACGCGCAGGTGGTCATTTCCAATGACGACGAAGGACCGCGCGCCTCGAGCGACACGCGGGCTGTAGCGAGAACCGGCATGTTGGTGCTGACCCTTGGCTTTGGCGGCTTTTTGTTGTGGGCCGGCTTGGCACCGTTGGACGAAGGCGTGCCCACACAAGGTATGGTGACCTTGGACACCAAGCGCAAAACTGTGCAGCATTTGTCGGGCGGCTTGGTAAAAGAGGTGCTGGTGCAAGAGGGCCAGCAAGTGAAAGAGGGGCAGCCGCTGTTGCGCTTGGACGGTGCGGTGGCCAAGGCCAACTTTGAAGCCGTGCGTCAGCGGTACTTGGGCTACCGCGCCATGCAAAGCCGCTTGTTTGCAGAGCAAGCTGGCAATGGTGTGATTAATTTTCACCCAGACGTGAAGGCGGCCATGAATGACCCCCTCATTCAGCAGCAAGTCAGCACTCAGCAGCAGCTCATTCAAGCCCGCCGCGCCGCACTGGCCGCCGACCTTCAGGGCATTGAAGAAAGCATGCAGGGCCTGAAAGAACAATTGGGGTCGTATCAGAATATTTTGGTTCAGCGCCGTAGCCAATTGGCCTTGCTCACGGAAGAGCTGACCAATACCCGCGGCATGGTGAAAGAAGGCTACGCACCGCGCAACCGTCAGTTGGAACTAGAGCGTATGGTGGCCGAGTCGAATGCTTCTATAGCCGACCTCACGGGTAACAGCTTGCGCATTTCGCGCCAGGTGGCTGAGTTGGGGCAACGCTCATTGGCACGCAAGCAAGAGTACCGCAAAGAAATTGAATCGCAGTTGGCCGATGTCACGCGCGAGGTGCAGTCGGATGCTGAAAAGTTTGTAGCTGTGACAGCTGATTTAGACCGCATGGAAATCAAATCGCCAGCCAATGGCCAGGTGGTGGGCCTGACGGTGCAGACAGTGGGCGCGGTGCTGCAACCAGGCCAGAAACTGCTAGATGTGGTGCCTGACCAGCAAACTTTGTTGTTAGAAGCGCACATACCTCCTCACCTGATCGACAAAGTTCAAGCGGGTTTGATGGCCGACATTCGATTTAATTCCTTTGCACACTCGCCGCAGCTGGTGGTGGATGGCAAGGTGATGTCGGTGTCGGGCGATTTGCTCAGCGACCCGCAGCAGCCGCAGTATTCTTACTATTTGGCGCGCGTTCAAGTGACGCCAGAAGGCATCAAAACCTTGGGCACACGCCAAATGCAGCCCGGCATGCCTGCAGAAATTGTGATCAAAACGGGTGAGCGTTCCTTGTTGACCTATTTGTTGCACCCCCTGACGAAGCGCATGGCCGCTTCAATGAAGGAAGAGTAATGAGAGCGCCACAACTTTTTGTCAAAACAGCGCTGGCCTGTGCACTGTCCGGTGCGGCGGTGGCCTCATGGGCACAAGCGCCAACGATGGATTTGAAACAGGTGTACCAAGCTGCATTGGAACAAGACGCCACCATACGCGCCTCGCGCGCAGCGGCCGATTCTGGCCGCGAGCGTTTGCCGCAAGCCCGCGCGGGCTTGTTGCCCCAAATTTCAGCCAGTGCAGGCCGCAACAATAACAATTTGGACACCACGGCACCCAATATTTTGGGCACACCCGTTACCACCAACGACAAGTATTTAAGCGACAACAAGACGTTGCAATTGCGTCAACCGCTAGTGAATATACAGCGCTGGCTGCAGTTTCAGCAAGCCAAATCTGTGGTGGAAGAAGTTGAAGCCAACTTAGACCGAGATTTGCAAAACTTGGTGGTGCGCGTAGCTGGCGCTTACTTTGAAGCCTTGATGTCTGACGAACAACTTGACTTGGTGCTGGCGCAAAAGAAAACCTACACGGCCTTGGTGGATGCCGCCAAAAAAGGTCTTGCAGCGGGCTCTGGCACTCGCACCGACATCGACGATGCGCAATCTCGCTTGGACATGGCTGCGGCGCAAGAGTTAGAAGCGCGGCAAAACCAAGATTTGGCCCGCAGGCAGTTGCAATTGTTGGTAAACCAGCCGGTTGATCAAATTGCCAAATTGAATGTTGCTGCTTTGCGATTGAGCGCGCCCATGCCTGCCAACTTGGACGACTGGACGCGCAAAGCCGAGCAGGCCAGCCCCGAAATTCGGGCTATGCAGGCCCGTTTGGACGCTGCTCGTCGCGAGGTTAGCAAAGCCCAAGCCGGCCATTTGCCCACCTTGGACGCCGTGGCCCAATGGTCTAACAGCGGCAGTGAAAACATCACGCGTGTGAACTCGCGCTACGAAAATAAAACCATTGGCTTACAGTTGAACATTCCGCTTTACTCTGGTGGCTATGTCAATTCCACCATTCGTCAGGCCGTTGCCGAACAAACCCGTGCAGAAGAATCGCTTGAGGCTTTGCGACGCGATTTAGGGGTGCGCGTGCACAAGGAATACCGAGGGGTGAGCGAGGGCGTGCTGCGCGTTCGTGCCCTAGAGCAAGCTGCGCGTTCGGCCGAGCAAATGATGAAATCGACCCAGATGTCCTTGACGGCTGGCTCGCGGTCGCAACTGGACGTGTTGAATGCGCAGCAGCAATTTACGCTGGCTTTGCGCGATTTGGCGCAGGCCCGCTTGGTGTACTTGTTGTCCGGGGTGCGTTTGGCGTCTTTGGTGGGAGACGACGCCATGTTGTCTGTGGAGCATGTGAATGGCAGTTTGAGGGTGCGATAAATATTCACAATTTGAAACGCCGGACTATTTATAGCTTTCATAAATAGTTTTCAAATTTCGTGTAGAGTATAAATTTTTGTACTTTAATGAGGAATCCTTGGTCAATCGGATTAATGGCAAATTAACAACGGGCACGGAGGTCATTTCAGGCACCGTCTTGGATGACTACATTGCGCCATTAGGCGGCTCCGATTTCGTTGATGGCAACAAAGGCTTCGACACAGTCTTTGTGTATTGGCCTGCCTCTAAATTCAAAATTACCACCAGTCAGGGCATCACATACCTTGATGCGGTCTCTGGCGCTTCTCGCAGCGACAAATTGGTGCTTAGAAATGTAGAGGCCATTGAGTTTTCTGACAAAGTGGTTTCGCTTGAAATTCCAGACAGGTTGCTTAACACCCCTAGCAAAGATAACTTCGATGGCGGACCTGGCATCGACACTGTGGTGTACGACGGTCCCATCTCTAACTATGTGGTCGCACCTGGTGTAAATGGCATTGAAGTCAGCAGTGCCAATTATTCCGAAGGCTCAGATTGGTTGCTGAGCATAGAGCGGCTTCAATTCAAAGACAAGGGTTTGGCATTTGACCTAGATGGCCGCGCTGGCGTCGCCGCCAAAACGCTTGGCTTGGTGTTTGGTCAAGAGGCCGTTAGTGTGCCCAAGTACATGGGCATTTGCTTAGATTTTTTAGACAACAAGCAGTTGACCGCTGAACAACTCATGCACGAAGCCTTGGGCGTACGACTGGGCGCTGATGCGCAAAATGCAGAAAAGCTGGTCTCGTTTTTGTATGAACGGCTGACAGGCATGACGCCCATTCAAAGTGAAAAAGAAAAGTATGTGGGCTGGATTACCAGTGGCGCTTATACCGTAGACAGCTTGGCGGTGTTTGCCTCAGAGCTTGCTTTGAATCCCGTGGTTGCCCAATTGACGGGTATGGCCACGACAGGCATAGCATTTGAAATGCCATCTTGAAAAGATAGACAGACAAGAGGACAACTGAAATGAAATTTAAGTTAGCAATGGTTTGTACGTCCGTGGTGTTCTTGCTTTACGGATGTGGTGGGCAAGACAACGCAGGCACTGCGAATTTGTCTGGCCAAGTGAGTGCTTTAAGCGCGCCTACATCTAGTCATTACGCCGCTGCAAGGTTTTTAGAGCAAGCCTCCATGGGGCCTTCTCCGGCAATGCTGACACAAGTGAAGGCGCAAAGTATGGATGCGTGGATTGCTTCGCAAATGAAGATGACGCCTACCAAAATTATCACGCCAGAAAGTATGGTTAATTACGATGACCAGCGTGACAAACCTGCTGCCGATAGGATGCGAGACTTTTACAGGTTGAATTTATACAATTTTTTGATTGGTGGTGAAGATCAACTCAGAATAAGAACCTCTTGGGTGCTGTCTAATTTCTTGGTTGTCTCGACGCGCAAAGTTGCAGAGTATGGCGGCTTGGAATATTTGAACTTGTTGCAAACCCATGCCTTTGGTCAGTACGGCGACTTGCTGAAAAATTTAACGCTAAGCCCTGCCATGGGTAATTATCTAGACAATAACCAAAATAATAAATGGCAACTCAATGAAAACTACGGCCGTGAGCTGATGCAACTCTTTTCAGTAGGTTTAGTGCAATTGAACATGGATGGCACGCCTAAGCGAGATGCAAGTGGCAAGGTTCTTGAAACCTACTCTCAAAAAGATGTCATTGAAATAACACGCGCTCTAACGGGTTGGGACTTTGTACCCAACCCAACCAATTTGATAAGCAATCGAAACTTTGCTAACTATGGCAAGCCCATGATTGAATTTTCTGGCCGTCACGACACAGACAGCAAAACGCTTTTAGGCAAAACTATTCCAGCCGGACAAACGGCAGCCAAGGACCTAGACAGCTTAGTAGAAATTTTGGTCACTCATCCCAACACGGCGCCATTTGTATCGCTTCGCTTGATTCAAGGCATGACAACCAGTGATCCTTCTCCTGCCTATTTGCAACGCGTGGCCACGGTGTTCAGGGACACCAAAGGAAATTTGGCAAAGGTTGTCACAGCCATCTTGACTGACCCCGAGGCAAGAGCAGGCGATGTTTATGGCAAAACAAGCAACAACTTTGGACGAATCAAAGAACCGTTGTTGGTTTATACGTCTGGATTTAGAGGCTTGGGTTGTAAGGTTGCAATTAAGAGAACAGACAAACCCAACGAAGTGATTCAAAGCAACAACCAACAGCCTTTGAATGCTTACTCAGTATTTAATTTTTTCCCACCCAACCATAGAACTCAAGGAACCAATGTTTTGGCTCCAGAACAAAAGTTGTTGAATTCTGTTGAGTTTTCTAGTCGAATGGGTTTTTTCCATTGGGTACTTCAAAATGAATCATCACTTAACGATGCAGGATGTGATGTGGTGGCATTCAAATCTGCGCAAGCAGTTTCAGATGAAAAATTAATGGACTTAATGAATGAGCGGTTCTTTAGGGGCGCAATGCCAGCCAGTATTTCTAAAAGCTTGATTGATGCTAATAAAAATTTATGGAACAGAGACCAAGGCCTAAGACTGGCTGGCTCCATTTTAGATATGGCCGCTTTGACACCTGCCTTTGGAGTTTCAAAATGATCAACCGTCGAAATTTTCTGTCGCATGCTGGCGCGGTTTCCTTGGCAGGCATTGCTGCCACACTGGCCTCGGTTAAAGATGTTCAAGCTGCCGATTACAAAGCACTGGTGGTGGTGTTTCTGTCGGGTGGATTTGATGGCAACAATGTCTTGGTGCCCATGGACGCAGCCTACAGCGACTATGCCAAGGCAAGACCTTCATTGGCACTTCCAAAAGACAGTTTGGTGCGTTTGTCGGGTTCTCACATTGGCCACCAATTTGGCCTCTCGCCCGCAAACAGAGGCTTAGCTGATTTGTTTGAGCAAAAAAGGATGGCTGTGATAGCCAATGCGGGTGCTTTGGTTCAACCAACAACTATGGCGCAGCTCAGAAACAAATCTGTGGTGTTGCCGCCATTTTTAGGCTCGCACACAGAGCAAGAGCAGTGGATACAAGGTTGGATGGGCGATGAAGACACTAGCGGTTGGGGCGGTCGCGCCATGGATGTGATGCCAGCTGACATGAAAAATTTTCAACCCTTGGTGGCCATGGCACGAGATTACACGGCTGTTTTGGGCAACCGAACTCCCTTGAGTCTTGCCAACAGCGGTAGTGGCTCGCGCTGGGGAAATGCAGAATTGTCCGACCCAAACAGTGTGTTCAGGCAAAGGGTGGAGTGGGCTAGCAGACTTCAGTCAGGCAATGCATACGACTCGGAGTTCTCTAGAAGTTTGCGAGCCGCTTACAACGACACCGTTCAATTTGCGATTGGCCAAAGTCATGGCACAGCGCCTGCAGGGACTTTTGCAGATGCTCAAATCGGCAGAGACTTGCGCTATTTGGCCAGGCACTTGGCTTACTCCAAACAAACGGGCGCTCGTCGACAAATTTATTTGGTGCAAGACGGGGGCTACGACACCCATACCGATCAGATGTCAACCAGCGCCGCAAGCCCAGGTTTGGAGATGAACATCGGTGAAGTGACCAACAGCTTGGTGGCATTTGACAAGTCAATCCAGGCTTATGGCATGAACAACGATGTGATTACGGTTGTCATGAGTGAATTTGGCAGGACATTAGACCCAGCTTCTGGCGGAGGCTCTGACCACGCTTGGGGCAACCACTGGTTTGCGATGGGCGGGCCTGTGAAAGGTGGCGTTATTTATGGCAACACATTCCCCACACTGCAAACCGCTGGCGTAGACGATGCATCGCTTTACAAGCCTTACCGCGGTCAATGGATTCCTCAGTTTTCTTCTGATCAGTTCATGGCTGACTTGGTGGGGTGGCTGGGACTGACGCCTGCGCAGGCGTTGGCTGTGATGCCTAATTTGGTGAACTTTTCACAAAAAACTATTGGCTATATTTGATTTCAAGTGTTTCAAATTATTAGTTTAAATAATAGATAAGGTAGGTATTTTTATGGCTGATATTTATCTTACTGAAAAGGACGATACCTATGACCATCCCAGAGGAGACTCATGGGTAAATATTCGTGCTTTAGGTGGAAATGACGTAATCACTATTCACGGCAGAGCAGGTGTCTTGGGTGGCCCTGGTAACGATCTCATAATTAATGATGTTTTCAGCGGACCTGATGGAGCGGTGGCTTATTGGGATTCTCCAAATTCAATCTATGTTGACCTAGAGGCTGGCTATGCACTTGATGGGTTTGGTACGCGCGATACGTTGGTGAATATTCGCGATGTCTCCACAAGTGGTCGAAATGGAGATGTGGTTTTTGGAACTTCGAAATCCGACAACGTTTGGATTAACGGATTTAATTGGAATTCAACACGTAAAGGTGAGTCTGCAACTGTTGATTTACGTGCTGGTATTGATACTGTCAATATTCATGCAACTGCTCGAACAGAATATCAAATTGAGGTAGCTGCTGATGGAAGAATAGTAAAATTACTTGGGAAAAACGGGTATTCCGCAACGTTGTCGAATGTAGAGATTCTGCGTTTTCGCTGGGAGTTAGCTGATAAGTCCATTACTGACGAGTATGTTCAGGTAGCTTCTTTAATCGATTTAAACACTGTGGGTTCTGCAACCCTATTACGGGGTTATAAAGGTTGGCAAGCTGCTGAGCTTGGAAACCCAGTCACGCTGACTTACAGCTTCTTAAATCAAGCCCCAAGCTCAGGCGGCGAAGGCGGTAGTGGTTTTTCAGCTTTTACCCCAACACAGCAACAATCTGTTCGTGATCTTTTTTACATGCTCCAGAGTCAAACTGGACTATCCTTTGCCGAAGTTGCGGGTGATGCAGGACAAATTAGATTTGGAGTGAACCAGCAGACTAACACCCGAGGCTACTCATTCATTCCAGATGAATTCAAAGGTGATGCACGCGCTGGCGATGTTTGGATTGATCAGGAAACAGCCGGAGTCATGAAGCCAGGCCAAGAAGGCTATTACGTGCTGCTACATGAACTTGCGCACGCGCTTGGTCTACAACATCCTCTGACTGAAGCAGACACTTCAGGTGCTACGGTGTTGTTGAATTCCTTCAGTACAGTGAACAACACAGTGATGTTGGATGTTTCTGCGGCATCTGTTGGCGGTTCTTGGCCGACTTGGTTTGGCAGCTTTGATTTGCAAGCTCTGCGCTATTTGTATGGCACCCGGGCTTATGGATTGGGAAATGACATCTACGCAGTGAAGGACGCTACGAATAGCATGACCATCGTTGATGATGGTGGCATGGATACCTTAGATGCATCGAATGTCAGCGTATCGGTGAGCATTGATTTGCGAGCCGGTAAATCAAGCTCGATCGGCATGGACGCAGATGGCACCAGCAAATTCAACAATGTTGCCATTGCCATAGGTAGCTTGATTGAAAATGTCATGGGCTCACCTTTTGACGATGTCATTATTGGCAACGCACAAAACAATCTGGTGACCTTCATGGGAGGAAATGATATTGTGGACGGCCAAGGTGGTGTTGACCTCATCAGGCTATGGAACACATCCAAAGAATTCACAGTAGCCAAGGACACTTCGACTGGTTATTGGAATGTGACAGCCGCTAACAATACGACTGGTAGCATGGAGCTACAAAATACGGAGCGTTTGCTTTTTTCGGATACTTCTTGGGCATTGGACACAGGCGATGCGCAAAGCGCTGGCCGAACTGCCAAAATTTTAGGAGCAGTGTTTGGCAAAGAAGGCTTGGCTAACACGGTCTATCGTGGTATTGGTTTGTATTATTTTGATGCAGGCATGAGTTATGAGGCCTTAACTTTGCTGGCCCTTGATGCGCGTGCGGGGCCAAGTGCTTCCAAAGAAACTGTGGCCCAGTTACTGCAGGCCAATGTGCCTGGCTTGGTGGTCAATCCAGGAGCTTATGCATCGACCACTGCCATGGCCATGTTTGCGCAGGAGAGTGCGTTGAACAAAACCATGGTGGATGTGGTGGGCTTGTCTACTG
>Ga0209356_1000278_pt1 | contig 20142 bp, 21 predicted proteins | sample LauGreFaBDMM15SN_2_FD_188213 | JGI IMG/M metagenome (GOLD analysis project Ga0209356, IMG submission 188213) | Freshwater lake microbial communities from Lake Michigan, USA - Fa13.BD.MM15.SN (SPAdes) (version 2) | ecosystem: Environmental > Aquatic > Freshwater > Lake | place: Lake Michigan, USA...
ATATATCTATAAAATTTATAAAAAATTAAAATAGTTGTTTTTTTTTTTATTTGTATAATGTAGATATGTCTTGCTTTCCGTCAACTAATTACGGTTATTATAATATTCCGACTAGTTTTATCATGACTCCCAATATTGGATACCCGTCTTGTGGTCCTTGCGGAAATTCTTGTAATAGAAAAACATGGAACAAATCAGAAACCACATCCTGCGAAAAGTCTTACAACAGAAAATCATGTGTAGACTCCTGTGATAGAGGATCATGTGCGCTTGGAAGTTTTTGTGTTTCCAATTGCTGCTCCGATTGTACTGGATGTGAATCGCCCTGTGGACCGGTTCGATCACCATGTGGACAAAACCTAAATCCCTATCCCGTCAATGTTAACTGTGCGGCTCCTTATGATCCCTATTGGCCTAATAATCCTTGTTGTGATTGTGGAAATTCTTGTGGATGTGAGCGTAAATGTTCCAAATCCGATTCTGTTGTCGACGAAATAACAGAAAATCAAAAAACAAAGGCTTCTGGTGAATGGAAGGAAGAAAAATCCCGTGACCGTTGTGGATGTGACTCGGGATGTGGGGGTTGTTGTAATAACAACTTTTGTGGATTAGATTGTCTTTCTGGGTCATGTTTAGCAGGCTGTGCTCAACCCTTAAGCTCTATATGTGGACCTTATACCTCTCCTTGCGCTTATCCTTATGCTTCATCTTCTTGCGGCACCCCTTTTGCTTGCGCTTCGTCTTGCGCTTCTCCTTACGCTTCATCCTGTAATCCAGCTTATTTTGCGACGCTTAGTTTTTTCGTTGTGAATCTTACCCCTACCTCGGTGCTTAACTATACTTTTACTATTGCGAATATTAGCACCCCTACTACCTTTATCGCTCAAGGCACGGCTACACTTATTGGAAACATTCTGAATATGACGTTTGTGGATACAAGCGGTGTTCAGATTGGAGTCGGTAACATTAACTTTGTGGACTACAATCTTGCTCGTCAAGGTATTCTTCAACTCGCGGGGACCATTTCTACCACTCTGCCTCTTTCGTATGTTGTCTATCCTTCCACCTTTTGTGGATTCCCACCCGTTTGTTGTTGATTTTTATTTAGTATTGTATAAGAGTTTGGAAAAAATTAAAAATGATTTCTTTTTAATTTACCCATGAGGATGAAATAATAATGAGTGTTCTCCCATTTTTAAAAGAAAAAACACGTCTTTGGGAGGTGATCCCTCATACTGAAGAGTACTTTTCCAAGGACTTGCGTGTACTCATCAAGGGCGCGGTTCAAAGTGGAAAATCAAGGATTCTCTATAGTCTAATCTTGTATTTAACTTTTCTTGATCATCACGTCATTGTCTTGTTGAGGAATTATTTTGGAGACTATGAACAGTTTTACAGAGGGTGGCAGAATTTTATCCACGAGTTTCAGAATTTTAGTGCTGGCGTTTCAACCCCTCCAACCCATTTTTTGGGGAATATTACCCGTCAGAAATCTACCGGCAAGCTTGCCCGACATGAAAAACTCGCAGCGGACTTGCGTTCCGGAGTCGGTTGCCTGACGATTGGTCTTTCCAACGGAGATCATTTACAAAAATTTCTAGATTGTTGGGCCTCGGACTCTCCTCTAAGTATCCTTATCGATGAAGTGGATCAGGTTTTTTATACCCAGGGCAGGGTCTTGAAACCCCTGTTGGAAGAATTGATAGAAAAATCTACCCATACGATTGGAATCAGCGCTACGCTATATGAACCCCTCCACGACGATTTGAATTTTTTCCGAGGCTCGTTAATAATGAAACCACCTAAAAACTATCGCGGGATTGATTCTATTTCGTTTCGTTTTATTGAACCCCTTGAAAAAAAAACCTCTCGAGATCGAGATCTCACCCAATTTATAAAACGACTCCAACACCAACCTCTTCCCCTGCTCCCCACTGGAGACTCCCACCCTTTGATCGCCCTCGTTAAAACAGAAAGATTACTCAAGAAACAAGATGTATTGTTGGAGTGGATCGCCTCGCACAAATCGTTTCAAGAAGCGTTTACCGTCATTTCCTATAATGGATCATTTGTAAAATTGTATTCGGCGAGTCTTGTTGGACAACCCGTTCGATTGGTAAAAAAACGTGGAAAACACCAGGGAAAATCCCATCTATTTCCCAATGGCACGATTCAGAGTGCGCTCCAGTTTCTTAAAAATAATGGGGGCGTCACAAAATTCCCCAGGATTCTCATTATTTCCCACGGAATGGTGGGACGAGGAATCAATATTGTCTCGACAGATTTTGGGTGGCACTGTACGCACATGTTTTATCGTCCATCGACAAGTTCCAATATACCTACCCTTTTACAGAGTATGAGGCTTTGTGGAATCTTTACCGATTCGATCCCCCTTTCTTGTTTTTTGGAAAAATCTGTCTATGAAAACCTCTACAAGGGTTACCTGCTCCAAGAAGATATTTTTTCTCGTCGAGAGGAGGAGTCCGAGGAAGGCCTGTCCACCTGGCTTGGACAACAAGTGTTTTATCAAGAAAAAATTCCCAAAATGTTGAAAAAAAAATTTGGAGGAATCGTTACCAACGATCCAAGCCAAGACCCAGGGCTTCCTTTCCAATCGCTTCCCGCGGCGGCCGATGACGGAAATACGATCGACGGGGTGTGCCTTAAAAAACTCGAGATCTGGACCAATCAAGGTCTGGTGGGCAAAATGATTCGTTTTTTGTATGACTGCGATAAGCCCGTAAGCCTCGTCGAGTTCCAGAAAGGTGTGGGGTACGAAGGCTCGGAAAAAAAGTTTCGATCCAATTATGATAATGGGTGTGGAGTTAAAACACATTATGGACGTTTGTGGATGGGCTCGGGGTCTTTCTCAGGGTCGACAGGCGTAGGGACCTCCATTAACAAAATCACACTCAACCCAAAAATTAGAGAATTCTTGACAAAAAATAGTCTTTTATAAAATGAGGACTTTTATCAAGTGGTATGGGAATAAACAAAAATATGTCGGCAAGATTTTGGCCGAGTTTCCGACCGAGTACAATCGATATGTCGAGCCTTTTTTGGGAAGTGGGGCAGTTTTTCTCGCGCTGGAGCCGCGCAAGTGGATCCTTAATGACCTCAACAAGGATCTGATGGGGGTGTGGAATCTGGTTCGAGACGATCCCAACGTCATTATTGCAGCGTTTCGAGATTTTTCGAGGCGGTTCAAGCGTCGTTCCCGTCAAAGCAAGATTGCTCTATGTCGTACCATGACCGACCAGCTCAATACATTACCCGCGGGTCCGTCGCGTTACATCGACTATCTTTTGATGAAATACTGTTGTTACATGGGTGCGATTCTTCAGAATGACAAGTTTTATTTTAGTGGGTTGGAACTTAATATCGAGAGCTATTTTTTCCTCCGGGAGTCGTACTATCAGAATCTTTTGACCGTGAGCAAGTTTTTGAATTGGTCTCCTCGAAACAAGATTTTTTCTATTGATTATAAAAAAATCCTGGAAAAGACCCGTGAGGGAGATGTAGTGTTTCTCGATCCCCCCTACATGGAGGACGATGTGTGTTACAAATTCCAGTATAATGTAGGAGAAAAAATTGGAGAGAGTTTTATGGAAACACTTGCCGTTCAGCTCCAAAAACTCGACGAGTGTAGAGTCAAATGGATCATGACCCAGGCGGATACTCCTCAAATTCGCGAGCTTTTTAAAGAATACACGATTCGTGAATTTTGTGTGTATCGAAACAAGGCCCGTTGCTACAAGACCGAGCTCATCATCAAGAATTTTTCTTGAAATTTAAAAGTTTCCCAACCAATAAAAAAATTACATGGACAAATTTTTTTGTTGGTTGCTTTCGTTTTTTTATCCCACCTACCGTTTTCAACGATTTTCTAAAAACATTTCACCGGAAGGTATCGTCGACCTTCGAAATGTCGCGTTGGCGGCCATCCATCGACTCCCCCATAATCCTATTTTTTATGAAGAGGATTTAGAAAACAAGATTGTCATGGTGGTGTATGCTCGTAATCCTGACATAAAAACCCCCATCGCTCTCAATATCATGTTTGACTATGTGTTCCAAAACAAACGATGTCTCCATATCGGTCTTGTCCTGGTGGATCAAAAATACCAGGGGAAAGGGATCCAAAAGATTCTCATCTGGAATGCGGTCCTGTACATGGCTCAATACTTTTATACCAACATTTTTATGACCGATTTGGGACGATCGGCTTCGGGATTACGTTTGTGGAATCAAAATTTTACCAATAGTTTTCCATTTCCCGGACGGGACCGTCTACCAAGCCCTTTTTATGTCGAGTGGGCGACCTATTTTTATAACCGTTTCAAGACTGATTGTGTCATTTCGGAGGAATCCGAGTGGGATCCTCAAACTTTTATCATCCGTCGTTCCAATCAACAACAAGGAGATGGGGCACACTATTTGGTAGGATTGGACGAATCACGTCGTTCTCGAAACGAACTCTATAATCATTTTATAGACGCGCTAGGACCTGAAGATGAGGTGTTGGCGGTAGGGAGTACCAATATTTTTGCTCATGTTGGTAAAAAATTATTTTCTTTTATAACAAAATGAAGGCTTCAACCATTATTCTAATCACCGTCATCTGTGTATGTGTCTTTGCTGTATTTGTCACTCTCCTGGTGGTGTTTTCTACAACGAAAAAACCCCCTCATCACATTACCATCGGACCCCAGAAAAAAATATCCTGTCCCTTAGACGATGTCAAGAAACTCACCAAGTGTGATCCCAGTGATGTCAATGCGTGTACCAACTGTGAACAAGGACTGTTTACCTGTCTCAAGGTGGATGAAAAGAATCCGTTTAGCATTAAGATCAACAAGAAACCGGTAATGGTTCCTTCAGGGAATTGGTGTCTTCCTCCCGTCTATGTTTCCAACCCCTGTAATCCCAATTCCGGATTTCCCATCCTGGAAAAAAAAAATGATCGTGAATATGATTGGAACTGTCAATGTAAATATCCTTCCCTATTTAATACCCAAGGCGTGGGGGGAGATTGTACCTACCAGGTGGCGTGTGGAGGACCCAGTTATCCACTGGTGTGTCCCGAAGGGAGTAAATTTTGTACGCCTGGGAAACCGTGGATCGAGGAGAGTACCTATGATCCAAGCGTGACGGTGTGTAAGTGTCCGTCAGGAGAAACACATGTGGAGCGTCCGGATGGAACCAAAGATTGTCTCCGAGATACGTGCGCGCCTGGAGGCAAGTACAATAAGGACACTGATAAATGTGATTGCGATGCGAAACAAGGAGGAGCAGGTACCTGGAAATCCTTTATCGAAACCAAAGATATAGATTCCGATCAACGAGCTCAATATCCTAATCAGTGTCTAAAAGATCCTTGTAACCCTCATGGATATTATGATCCAACCCAGAGTAAGTGTGTTTGTGACCCTAATTATTACAACACACCCGCCGATACGGTGGTGAAACAGGTGTGTACGATGCCATGTGAAAATAATGGACCTTGTTCGAAACGAGGTGATTGTGTGTACGATCCTAAAACAAACAAGACAACATGCGCGAATTGTAGAGGAGGGTTTGTACAAGATGAAAAAAATCAATGTAGTCAATTATGTCTAGGTAAGAATATTCTTCTTAATCCTTCTTCTACAGATTTACCTCCTTGTGACCCAGCAAATAATAAATGCTGTAAAGGTTTAGGATGTATAAAGCATTGGTGGCAGGATAAGACATTTTGTCAACTCAACTGAAGATAGGTCATTTTATAAGTGACCATAGTTTTGAACCTATATACACAAGTAAACTTTGTATGGTGATTAAATTCATAAAATAATTAGATTTTTCAACAAACGATTTTTCCACGGATGAATTTTCTAGTTCCTTGCTTGTTTTTTCTTTTGCTTCCTTGATGTATTTTTCATACAAAAAGTTTGTTTTCTTTTTGATGGCCTGTTTATCATGACAATCCTGAATATCTTCTTGTTTTATCAATTGAAGAAGATTGACAATTAAAATCGATTTTTCAGGGTGTTTTTCAATTTCAGGAAAATCATCATACACACACAATGAATTTGCGATATAACTATGATCCTCTGTGATTAAATCATAAACCAGTGTATTAGAATCGCTGGGTTGATAATTTATGTTTTCCAATGAAAGAGGACCATTTTCTCCCAAGAGACTTGTTTCTTTGGATATTTTGGTAAGATTTTCCCAGTAATAGGTATTATTTCTATCCGTGAAAGAAAGTCGGTTGGAAGGATTTTTAGGATCCATAAAACAATGATCATCGGTGACAAACGGGTCCATTCCATTAAAACCAACCAAGGATCGGTTGCCTAGATATTCTTCATCGATATGAATCACGCGTGTAGGAGTTTTTGTTTTTCCTGATAATACAAAATCACCAATTTTGACATTGACGATGGTATTTAAAGAACCATTGGCCATGGTAATCTTTGTGGAAGGAATAAAACATGAAGAACCACAATAAGTTTTTGGACAAGGTATTTTACACGGGTCTACCTTATGGCTTTTACCAGAGCAACAAGGTCCTACTGCTAACTGCCCATCTACATAACATACGTTTTCACATTTATTTCCGCTAAATTTTCTTACATTGTCTCCCAGTTTGGAGCAATCACAAGAACACGTTCCGTCGTTGGGATTAATGGTGGCGGGTGCGTTGTTCTGACAATAGGGTTTATCCGAGGTTCCACATGGATAGTCACAAAACGAGCCTCCTTTGCGATCTTGCTTGGCTCCTTGATAGTCTGTCAAGGTATCGCAATTGGGTTGTCCGGGTCTATTGTAAGTATCCGGTGAGTTACAAGTCTTGGATAACGATTGTCCCGGACAAGCACATTTATTTTGGGTCGCGTCCCACGCGTTACCCGCGCCACAGTCCGGCAGCATACATGTACCCGTAACATTGGAAAGGAAAAAATTGCTTTTTCCACCCGCGTCTTGAGGACAAACGCACTGATTTTTTGTGGAATCCCAATACTTGGTGGTATGAGAAGGTGTACAAGGATCCAGATGGCATCGATAGGGATCGTTGGGTAGATTGACGTATTTCAACCCGTTTGGATCGTCCTTGTTAGCGTCGCACTGACACATAAAGAGTGGCGCGCTCCTTGGTTTGCCGTCGATTGTATCGTAGGGCGTAGTTCCTTGAGGATTAAAATCTTTGGAATTGGGATCCCAGACAATCTTTCTACTGTCCTGGCTCACGAGTTTATTGGCTTCCTGATTGGGACCTGTGCCGTCTCGACACGCGTATTGATCCGAGCAAGTGGGTCCACCAAATAGATCAGGATATAAACAGACGCATTCCCACTGTTGTTTCCCATCTTGTTCACTCCACACGGCTCGACTGGTATAGAGATTACACCCTTGTTTTTTTAATCCAGAAGGAAGACACCATTTCCCAGGGGTTAATTTACCACCCTTGTAGATCACCGACTGACCTTCCTCTACCGAAGAACACTCGTAACCCTCTCCGCACATTTTACAACCCTGTTGAGGATCACAGGGAACCGCATATTTCGCGCATTTTGTCAAGGTATCTACGTCCGAGCCTTGTACATCGGGAACGACACCCGGGAAGGGAACAAAATTATATTGGGGTTTATAGGCGTCTGTTTTTACAATATCAAAAAACACAAACGCAAAAATAATAAACAGGAGACTGAAGATAAATACAAAAAGATGTACGGTATTGATTTTCATGATTTATTTAAAATATTTTTATTTTATTTGTTTTTCTTTTTTGATACTCTTTTAGGTTCAGACGCCGATATGGCAGCGGCCGCAGAAGTTTGAGCGGCCGTTTTTAATAATTGGGCTTTCTTGACCGCGGCACGTTCGGGTGCGGTTTCCATTCTTTGAATGATAAAGGAAATCACAAAATACAAGACTAGAATAATAACGACGGCAACAGCGATCCAAACAAGAATCATAATAACTTTTTTTACAACATCTCCACCATATTTAAACGGGGTGTCGATTATATCATTGGCTACGTCATTGGCCGCTGCCCAAAAATTTATATTGACGCACTGAAGATAGTAACCCTTGGGAACCTGGACGGATTTATTTCCACCGCAAAATTCTGAACAAGTCCTCGTCTCGTCATTACAGTCGGTCATTGGGGTTTTACACTTTCCATTGTCACATTTCACACAGGTTGTCGTGTCAAAACAGGGTCCAGTGTTCTTACCAGGGGAAGGAGTTTCACAAGGGGTACAAGAATTTAAATCCGATATGCTAATCTTTCCTGGACATAAATCTCCGTTTGTTTTCGCATCAGGATGACAAGTAAGAAGAGCAATCTTGCATTTTTCACCACTCCCCCCTTTGATTAGCCAACATCCATTCATGGCGTTTTGATGGCTTTTGATGGCGTTGTAGATCATATCTAGTGTAATTCCTGCGCCTGCGTATTTTAAAAGTTCCCAGGCCCTTTCTTTTACCCAATCGCCTACTGTGGTATCTTTTCCTTCTCCTTTTTTTAATTGATCCTCCAGCTTTTTAGCTAACTCGTCAAACTGGGTTTTTAATTCTTTGTTGGCTTCCAAGAGTTTTTTAAATTCTTCGGCATTTTTAATATCTCCTACTTGATCGCTTAGTTTGTTTCCGCCCTTGGTATTTTCTCCGAGTGTTTTATTTTCTTTAAAGGCTTCGGTGGTCTCAAATTTGGCTTTGTACTCCTCGGCGTATTGTTTAATTTCTGGCTCATTGAGAATTTTATCGGGATAACCCAATTCTTTCAAGGATTGGAGAACATCGCCTTCTTTTAATGTCGCATCGGATGCTTTTTTGAGATTTTCTTCGGTTATTTCTACATCACCATTGAAAATTTTTGCTTTTCCTTCACTGTCGAATTCATATCTAAATCCATCGGTACCTATCGCGGGTGGTTTATTTTCGTCAAAAGTCTTTATAGAATCTCCATAGTTTTTTTCAAACGATTCTTTAGACAATTCTCCAGAATTGAATTCTTCCAAATGAGATAATATTTCGTCTGCGAAATTGGGAACTTCAAAATCCATCCTTTTTTTTTTTTATTATAGAAATAAAAAAAAATGGTTTCATTTGATGATTATTGTAAAAATCCTGGTCAATATAAAAATTCGATACCCCAATCCCTCCAAGATTATTATAATCCACTCTGCGAAACTCAGAAACAGCTTAGTACATCTTCGGAGAATGATTTTGGAAAAGAATTAAAAGACTCTCTAAAAGAGGAAGGTGAGTTCGCATTGAAACTCGCAGAAAATTTTTTAAAAGGGGTATTTAGTCCCCAAGGAATTGAAATGTTGAGCGCGTTTCAAGGCGTATTTTTAGGAGCGCCATTTGCTTTAAATACCATTGCCAATGTCATTGATAAAGGTCTTCCCGCCACTCTTTGGAAAACAGGATCCAAAGAACTAGGGATAAAAGGAATTGAAGATATGGCAGCGGAATCTGGTGCTGAATTAGCTTCGACCGCCGCTATTGCGACTCTTGCGTCCAAGGCGGTGATAGAAACCACCGCAAAAACTGTTCTTGTATCCAGTTTAAAGATGGTAGCGGATGCGATTCCAATCGTAGGAGAGGTATTAATGGTAATTCAGATGCTTAGTTTTGTGCTAGATACCTGGGATCCAGCGGGATACAATGAAACGCTTAATAATGAGAATATGCAAAAATATATCAATGGTTTGAATGCTGCGTTTTATAATAATTTTCTTTCCTTGTCCTATGGATCTGTGGACGAGTTTGGAAATCAGATTATTAATACACAATGGCCACTTGAATTTGAAATTACCAATAATCCTCTCTATTTTCAAGAAAAATACCAGGGTCGTGACGATCAAGAATGGCTTTTACAATATCAATACGAGTATCTCCTCAAATTAAAAGTAAATAGTAATGGCCAGCCCATCGTGTGGCCAGAGACGAGCGCCAAAGTGATCACTCCCTACCAATTAAAGGGGTCGTCTCTGATTCTATTTAAAATGTTTTCGAATGATAATGTAGTGGTGGCCAATTGGTTTTATCGTTATGGTGTAATTGTGATTGCGGTGCTCATGTTAATTCTTTTGATTTTATTATTTTTATCGCTTCACTAAAAAAAAATGTCTACACCACTGACTACATTTCCTACTACCGTGGATAATCTTCATAGTATGATGTATGCTATCGATCGTTTAAATAAAAATAAAGCTACGGATCCCGAAATTATGAAAAAATATCCTGGTGTCAAGTGGGTATCGGACGAACAAACTCGAACCTATATTTGTCCAGATGGACTTGAAGGTTGCGAACATGGAAAATTCAAGATTATTTCCGAAGAGGGCTGTAAAAATTTTTCTCAACTCCCTTTTAAATCGGAAGACGGATCTCCGCTACCCACCAAGGAGTGTATTATAGACGGAACGCCTTATCCCGACAGCAATCATGGTCCAAGCAAGGACTGTGATGGATTGGGTTATGAAGCAATTTGCCAGAAAATGAGTGATGGAGAGGACAAGGGAAAATTCAAGTGTATTCCCAAAAAAAGCTATCTCGAATGGCACCCTGATTCTTCTGGAGAAGGTGGAAAATGTATCTATGGTAATTTTTTAGCCCGCAAGTGGTGTGAATATCCTGCCACTAGAAATTTAGACGACAGTGGAAATCCCCAAAATAAAAAAGGATTTACCGACGTTCCAGCATTCAAGTATAATGAAAATGACGGTAGCTGTTCGATGACCGAAGCGTATTGTAAACGGATGGGGGTGGATTGGGACGAGAGTACAAAAGATTGTAAGCTTTCTGGTGGTCAAGAATTTACCGAAAACTGGATCTGTGGAAAAACTATTTACAGGAGTATAAAACAAGTAGTTGAGAGTTTCCAACATCAACCTCCCCAAATTAAAAAAATGGCGGATCCAAAATATGCTACGTCTTACATTCGGATCTATAAAGACTTTGCGGGGAACGGGATTCATATCTACTATATAGAGTGGCAATCAGGAGAAAAAACACTTGGTTTTATCGCCCCCGAGGTGAGAAAAGTTTTTCCCGATGCCCTACAATCCATTAAAAACAAGGATTATATTGTAATTACGCCAGAAATGGTTAAACAAAATCCAAAACTCAAGTATCTCTACTTTTTCATCTCAATGGACACCAAGGAGATGTTGAATAACATTACAAAGATTTTGTCTTTTTCTGAGACTGAAAAGTCTGGGAAGGCGCGCTAGAACCCTTTATTTTACCAAACAAGGGTTTGGATTGACGTTTCTGAATTATATAGCTGATAAAAAACCCCAACACAAAAACTATAAATAAGACAATGCCTACAATCCCCGCAACCTGGTTGGGGCTCATGATCGTATTAAACATTTTCTGTTGAGCCGTCGTGGCGAATGGATTCACGTTATTCTGGTAGGTGTATTCCAACCACGCTACCACGGTAAGTGCCGTGATAAGGATGGTGAGGACTCCAAGGGTAGAGCCGAAAAAAATCTTGTAAAAAAGAGTGTTTTTATCGTTAATCTCGATTCCATTACGAGTGGTTGTAAAAAGAAGACCAAGGATAATAATCAATAGGATTAAAAACGTGATAAAAATAGCGGGCCAGTGGGGACCGCAATACGCCTTTAATGCTTCATTGACCGTATTAAGGCGTTGGGTTGAGGGGGAAGTATCGTCTTTTAGGTCGGGCGCGAACATGGCACGGTAGATTCCCGCCATCAACACACCGGTAATCATAATCATCATGGTGTAGATACAGATCACGGTTGCGTCAAAAGGTTTTCCTCGAAACATGATACGGAAAAAGGGATACGCGATTAATAAGACGGCGAAAAAAAGTACGATAAAGACGTAGAGGATAATTTTTACAGATTTTACTACGGGTTTAGGAGTGGTAGTCGGAATTGAAGTTTTGTCCGTTTCATTCATTTTATTTAATTTTATTTTATTTTTTCCAACACGTTTTTTAGTTTATGAATTTAGAATTGCTATATTGGGAGGAGCACATGGTTGGATTATTACAAAGATTGGGAAAAATAGGTAAACAAAAAGGTATTCCATTATTGGATTCCATAAGATGACTACTAGGTGGACAATGGCAAAAACTACTATCGGGTGGTTTGGTTTCTACTGTCGCGTCATAGGTCCAGGTTCCTCCCTGACAAACGTTGGGATTAAGATCCTGACAACCTTGATTCCCCGCGAATTGTGGATAGGTACAAAGACAATCCCACTCCATACGATCCGTGCTTGACCACCCCGTCCACGCCAAGATTCCTCCATTTTTGGCGTTACAGTTTTGAGGAACTTTGGCGGGAAGACATACTTTTTCGGTGGGGCCGTATTTTTTTTGCGCGTCGGAATCATTTCTTTTGATTTCAATACACTTGATTTCCACATTATCCGCACAAATTTTACAATCCTCGTCCGAGGTACAATTGACTTTTTGTCTCGCACAAAACGGCTCGGTTCCAATCGTACCAGGATCAATAGAAGTTTCTGGAAAAACGGGGCGATGAACCAATCCAAAAATAATAAATCCTGAAACAATCATTATGAGAACAACAATCAAAAATACAAAAGGGAACAAAATATTCATTGTTTTTTTTATTACCTATTAATAAAAAAAAATGAATTATAATTTTGTGATTCGTATGTGGATGATTGTATTTGGCGCTTTTACTGGTTTTATCATCTATGTTCTTTTTTTGCGTCCTCTATTGTATCAAGCCTGTATTTTGAATACTTCTTCCGCACTACGAATTCAATATCAAAGCTGGCAAAATTCGGTACTCGTTCATATGCAGCCCACGGGTTATTGGATATGGTTTGATGGTGTGGATATTCTCATCTATGGAGAACCTACTGGCTACAAGTGTAAAGATAAAGGATATGAATCTGTCTACGTCATCAATACAACCACCGGTAAGCCCGTGGGATACCAATGCGCAAAGAGTCTTACTGAGGTTCAACAGTTTTACAAAGACAAGAAAAGTCCACTACAGTATATTTACAAGCGAACCGTGGAGAAAAATTTTGGGGTCATGGATGTGATCAACCTAATGGCGGATCGCAAGATTATTAGTATTCAAACCGCGAAACTTGCGTCTAAATTTGTTTAATTCTTACATTATTTTTATAGAGCCATGTTTCTTTGTGGGTGCCATCACGATGATAACTCTTGTAAAGTCCATTTTTTTTTCCTTCCGAATAATGAGTTTCACTAAAGAGATGGCCATTATCAAAATAACGTAGAGCGTGAATTATGGTACCTTTTTCATAGGTATTGATACTCTTGATACCACCGCCAAAATAAAAGTATTCGGTCTCGATACCATAACGGAATCCATGTTGATAATTGGATTTTAGACAGGGCGTGCCATTAGGGAACCATATCTGACACGGACCATGACGCACGCCTTTTTTTAGGCGACATTCTAGGAATAATCGATCGTCTCTATAAGATTGAAGAATCCCAGTAGCGGGGTTAAATCGATTGTATCGAGAAATGGTGATTACATCACTATGCCACTCAAATTCTTTCAAGATGTTGGAAAATACGGTTCGCCATGTGGGATCCCACTCCCAAATATGTCGTTGGATTTCTAAAGGAAGATTGTAAAACATTTTCTGGATGAATTTTTTGAACATGTAAAAAAAATTCATTTTTAAAATCCTACAAAAATTCAATCACCTCGAGAACAATTTCTTTGGGAATGTCTTGTATTTCTAAAACGGAATCAATATATTCTATAAACTTGGCCCCGTCCAGATGAGCAAAAGAAGGGTTCTTTTGGATCGAATAGTGGGTACTCCATCCACTTACATAGGCAATAATGTCTATAAACCATACTCCCTTGTAGAAAATAGAATAATGAGGATTGTATAATATTTTCTTGACGCCCTCAAAATTATAGGGATTCTTGGTTCCTTTTTTTTGTAGGATTTTGAGATGACGTACAGAGGGTACAAGATAATTTTTATTACCCGTCATGAAGGGTTCCAAGACATTTTTAAAATCTGTAAAAAAGGACGAGGTCCAGATTTCAATCTGGTAAATTTCACGGTTTGATGGTTCCGTTTCCGCAATCAAAATGGTCATTTTTAATTTTTATAAAATTTATCCATGCAAATCAATTTTGATTCGTACGCCATCAGCGATGATGTGGCCAGACTTTATCCGAACCTCCAAGATGTCCCCAATCACTATCCACTGTCAATTTACTGCTGATCCCTCCTCGAGGTCGGAAATCGATCTCGATCCGGATACGATCGGGTTCATACACTTTTTTCAAGTGTTTATACATGACATCGATACATCGTTCGTAACTAATGACAGTATCCCTGTATTGAAAAAGGTAGTGTTTAAGACTCTTGAGCTCAATGGTCTTGGTATTGCCATAGAACCAAATGGTAATGTTTCCAAAATCGGGTTGGTCTTTCACGCCTAAAAAAGTAAACTCGGGGATAGTTATTTTTTGCTCGTACCCACGTGCCGCGTTCGGTAGACTTACAAGTATGGAATCATCGATCGAATTCCATAACGGGAGCTTGGATTTTTTAAGAAGGTCGGTCATTTTTTATTATTACAAATATTTTTTAAATTTAATATAATGCCACAATGGCGTCGACAGCATACAAGGGATGAGAATGAAAATTATGCGTGCTCATTGGGTACCCGCAAAATTCGTGGAAGCCAAGTCGTTTGATCAATTTTTCTTCTGTATTCCAAAGAGTCTTCTTGTCGGCGATTTCCTGATGAATGTTTTCCTTCATCCGCAAGACGGGATCCAGTCGTTGCCACTGATTCGATGGGAGAGTCGAGTGATCTTTGGGCTCCATCATTCGATCCGCCATGGCCTGCGTTTCTTCGAGGGGATCTACAAAGTCAATATGAGAATCCGCAAAAAAAAACCTAACAAAATGAGGTGATTGCCACATTTGTAAAAGTCGACAAGACATGGCGTCCGCGCAACGAGTCCGATAGTGATTAAAACGGGCTCGATTCTCCTCTTTTCCGTAGGCCTGATAGTAGATGTGTAGCGCGTTTTCTCGCATATTGTTTGTCTGATTTGTGTGGAAAAAGATTAAAAAACAAAATCAGTATTTGAATATTTTTTCCCACCTAATTTTTTATCGAGTATAAATTATTTATTCAGTTTTTGGTGTGTAGGATTAAAAAATCTTTGGATTTTTATTAATTTTTTTCACAACCTATTATAAAGACCCTGATCAATGTCAACGGTTCATACGGATAAATGCGGTCTTATTCTTAATAAGATCCAATCCAGTGGTTTTATTCTTTATTTTTTACAACACTATTCTGTTTTGTTTGAACTCACAAGCCCTGATACCAAAATTCTCGAAAAGATTTCGGCAATTACATTATTAGGAGAGTGGTCGCTTTCTGAGGACAAGCTTTTATTTACGGATCCTCAAGGAAAAATCTGGTGTGTCTCTGATAATGAATCGGGATTTTTTGAAATATTTGTGGGATGTGTTTATCCTTTGTGTGTTCATAACGCGGTCGCATACATAAACGCCACCCGAAGCGAGTATAAAAACGCGTGGTTTGTAGATAAAAAAAGACATATCCTCTATTTCAAATTCCGTCACTGTTGTGGGGAAGGCTCGGTGAAAAGAACCTATTTGGGATGGAATATTACTTTACAAAAACCCTGCGTGGTGTATCAAATCACGGTCCCTGTCAACAATACGGATCAAAAACGATGTATTAATGAAAAAAGAATCGCCGAGATTGAAAAGAGTCCCTATTTGTTGACCATTCATTATTCTACCATGAACAGAGAATTGCGAAAATTTTACATGATTACGGATTTCTGTCGATATAATGTACGCCAGATGATCTTGGATCGCTATCCTTGGACCGTTGTAGATTTAAAAACATTTTCTCATCATTTACTACAAGGACTCAAGGTTCTTCATGATATGAATGTGATTCATCGTGATGTCAAACCTTCCAATATAATTTTTGATCATTGTGTCTATAAATTAATCGATTTTGGGATCGCTACCAAACTTAATTCCATGTCCAATCTACAAAAGTTTGAGACTCTGAATCATTTTACGGAATCCGATGATCTTTCTCTTGTAGGGACACCGGGTTACATCTCGCCAGAAATGTATAACTGTCTCTATTCCTTAAAAAAAAACAATTATAATCATGGTGTAGATATTTTTTCTTTTGGTATTACCTTGCTTGAAATGTATCTCGGAGAACGCGCCTATCAACAAGATTTTATAAAACTACCAGATAGTATCAAGGTGGAGCTCCAGGACAAGGAATCTCAATTTGAATCTACGTTGGAACAAGATGTAGAATTTTTGAAAAATCAGTTCAAGCTATTGGAGGAAACCAAACAAATAGAAAATACCCTCCGTAGTGAGATTCAAGAAAAAATTGACATTATCCATCAATTGAAAAAATGTGGTGGGGACAAGGAAGATCGAGACATGTATATATCGGAACTTATTGATAAAAACAAATCCATTAGCTATTATTGTAACAAAATGTCCGCGGCGCACCACCAGAGTGTAGACGCACTCGATAAAAACACTCTTTCCGAATACGAATTTATATCTAAAATGAAAACACTTTGCTTTTATGCGAAAAAAATGGATGTATTTTATAATAACCAAGATTTGGAAGAACTTTTGAATGATCCACAAATGTATTGTTTGCTCTACGCAACCTCCTCTTACCATCTTCCTCTATCTTTGGAACGTGTGGAGGATCCAGTGTTATTTGATTTTTTAAAAAAATGTCTTTGTAAGAATCCATTAGAACGGGCGACCATACAAAATCTTTTGGAACACGAGTGGTTGACTTTGTAATTTATTATTTTTTCAACCAAAATAAAAATGAATACGTGTTCTTGTTGTGAAAAAAAAATCCCTATCCAGCAAAAACAAGTCTTTTCTTTTCGAAAATGTCTCAATCAGCACGGTAATCGCGCTCATCGCATCTGTGCCAAGTGCTGGTGGCAAACTATTATCCCCGCCTCTCAGAAGCAACACTTGAAGTGTCCAGGGTGCTTGGCTCACGCACCTCTCTATGTTCCACCCACGACGGTCCCCAAGGCGTTCCAAACCCAACAGATTATTCAGATCCTCGATGATTAGTCATCCACTCTAGGATTTTTTGACAAGGATCGGTATCAGTATCGTTCAAATCTAGAGAAATAAGCAATATCGCCTTGTCATAATCACTTTTTATAAAATCTTTGAATCGGGTGATATAAAAAGTCAATTCATCACCATCGGTATAATGATACCCTATATGAAAACCATTACTCCCCGGAAGGACATTCTCAAAGGAATACGCAAAACAAGAGAATCCGTGTTGTTGCGCAAACGCAATAACATTCTCCTTATCTTGTCTGAAAGATCGTTGCTTGCTCATTTTATTTATTTTTTTTTTTCTATTGTTTAATTTTGCGACGACGTCCGCCAGTGTCCTACCGCCTTGTGTTTGATTTGTTGGTTTGTTTTTTCGAGTGAAACAATCTCGACTTCCATAGAAGGATTCGAACCCATTTCAGCGATTACCGTACTCACCACATCCGGACCCGTGGTATAGATTACATCATAGTCGGTCGTGATCGGTAGCGCGACACGAGCCCACATGGTTCGTAAAACTTTTTGTATAAAGATGGATCCGGGTCGACAAGCAAGGGCATAGTTGGCAATACGATGAGGCGCCTCGGGGATTCCTCCACGAATAAAATTGGTTTTACCAATATATTCACAATGAGCGAGACTTAGATGTAATTCCGTCCACACAATGGCGTCTTTTTGTTGATGATTTTTTAAAAATCCCCCTAGGGGCTCTAAACAATCAATATCGAAATCAAGATACAACCCTCCATATTTTCTCAAAATCGCGTAACGCGCCGCATCGCATTTTTGAATCCCGATTAATTTTTTATATTGTTCTTGTTCCCAGGGGGACAAGATTTCGAATACATCATGTTCTCTCCACAAAACATGAATAAAATCAGGATGGAGTTTGATTGAAGTTTCGATAAAAGGCACAAGATTGGAAGGAAATTTTTCCTCATATAGGAGGGTTCTATGAAGGATCTTGGGTATTTTGTTGGAAGGAAATATTGGAATCTGGTGAGGAGAAATCATTTTTTTTTATTATCGTAGGAATAATTTTTAGATAATGGGTCTAAAAATTTGTCATTATTCTCTAAAATGATTATCGTTTCCTTTGATATTGGATTCCGAAATCTGGCGTGGGCGAGTGTCTGGTTTCATGATACCAACATTACCATCGATCTTTCCAAAGGTGGAATCATTACCCCAGAAATGGAAACGCTCATGGTAGACAATATGAACGTTTTGAATATGGATGTTTTTGACGCATGTAAGGAAGCCGAAAAACCCATGGAAATCTATAAAAATATCCATCGCTATCTTTCAAGGATGGAATATGTGTGGTCAAGTGCGGATATGATTGTAGTAGAACAACAGATGAGTACTGGAAAAATCTTCAACATCAAGGCGATTAAAATTTCTCAACATATCCTCGCCTATTTTATGATTCGACATCCTCTTAAAAAAATTATCGAGTTGGGGGCCGGGTTTAAAACATCTCTCTTTGGTCATCAATTTTCCAACAAAAAATTGAGAAAAGATTGGGCGATTGAAAAAGTGTATCAACTATTAGAAGGAGATCCGGTAGCTACCGACATGATTGATTTGTTTCCCAAAAAAGATGATGTTTGTGATTGTGTGCTCATGTGTTTTGTCTACTTTTTCAAAAATTTAGTGGCGTCCTAGTTGGTTGGTGAACATTGGGAATAATTTGAATTTCCTTGACATGAATAATGATTTGAATCACAACATTTTTTACCACCATTTTGCGAGCACTGTTGATTCGCTTGAATACAATTGGGAAATTTCTTTTGATCTGGAATACACTGGGCGTAGTATCCATCACTATTTTCTTTACAAGAAGAACCTTCACAACAGGAAGGAAGTTTTCCTTTGGATCCTTTGGAAGATGTACATTCATCGTACAGAGGAGTACATTTGGAGAAAGGGTGTGGGGGAGTTGGTGAAGGCTTGGGAGGAGTTGGTGAAGGCTTGGGAGGAGTTGGTGAAGGCTTGGGAGGAGTTGGTGAAGGCTTGGGAGGAGTTGGTGATGGCTTGGGAGGAGTTGGCGAAGGTGGAGAACCATTGGTAATGGTAATGTCGGATATATAACAGTCACCACTACCTTGTTTTGTATTGGGACATGGTGGGGTATCCATCCATGTCATGGATCCTACATCCCCTCCCCACATGCTGATAATCAAAACATGTTTTTTACCTATTAATTCCTTACTTAGCTCCTTGTAGTAGTTTTCATTTTGAGGACTATATAGTTGATGTATTTTTTTACCACTTTGTTCGAGAGAAAGGTATATATCTACCAAGTCATTATTCTTGGACTTGAACATGATGGTGACTAAAATTTCCTTGGTGGTATCAATCATATAATTTGGCCCATAACCATATAAATTGTCAGTTTCTCCTTTTTCTCCGATAAAGGAATATTTTGATTTATTTTGTATTGTCCCACCAAAACCAATTGGTGTACCATCTTTATCTCCATTGGCTTTATGCATTGTAGTGTGCCAACTGTGAGCATTGGCTTCCATAATATCGATTTCTGTACAACCGTTTTGAGCGTCACAATAATTTTTATTTTTGGGTATGGCGCTGGTATAAAACGCAAAATTTTTTCCACAGGGAATATTCCCTAAATGTGTTTTGAAGGTAATGGTGGTGTTTAATAGGTCATAAAAAGCCCAATCACACTGAGTTCCATTACAGTGGGAATTTACGGTCTGAAATCTCAAGGATTTAGAAGGATTGATGGATATTTTGGATCCCGTGATTTGAAATCCCGAAGCATAATCGCTTTCATCACACATTAAAATAACTTTTTTAGGAGATGAATTTTCTATAATCAAGAGTTCCAAAGGGCCTTGACTCTTGGATTGGAACTTTTCAGGACAGGTTTGAGTTTTAGTTAATAGAATTATAACTAGAATCAAAATAATAATTAAAATAATGGAAACAAATGCGATAAAAAATTCATTCATATTTTTTTTTTATTTCTTG
>Ga0209356_1000280_pt1 | contig 20068 bp, 19 predicted proteins | sample LauGreFaBDMM15SN_2_FD_188213 | JGI IMG/M metagenome (GOLD analysis project Ga0209356, IMG submission 188213) | Freshwater lake microbial communities from Lake Michigan, USA - Fa13.BD.MM15.SN (SPAdes) (version 2) | ecosystem: Environmental > Aquatic > Freshwater > Lake | place: Lake Michigan, USA...
CCCTTATCTCATGGCATTACGCGCAATTCGTGGAGCAATCCAAGTTCCGGCCAACACCGCAGGCGATATCGCTTCAGGTGTTCAGGAGCTCATTGCCGCGATCTTGAAGGCTAATGAGCTGACCCCAAGTGAGGTCATCTCAGTCTTTTTCACCAGCACCGTCGATTTGGATGCCGCCTTTCCAGCTGCGGCCTGTCGGGAGATGGGCTTTGCCAATGTCCCGCTTATTGGTTCTGTTGAGGTCGCCGTTCCTGGAGCTTTGGAAAAAACCGTTCGGGCAATGCTCCACGTTGAAACTGACCGCACGCCTGAACAAATTACCCACATTTACCTCCATGGAGCAGCCTCACTACGCAGAGATATAGCCCAATAATGTTGGGCAAGGTGCGCATAGTTGGCTCCGGATTAATTGGAACCTCTATTGGTTTAGGCCTGGTTCAGCGGGGAGTAGCTGTTGAAATGGTGGATTCTGATCCATCAGCTCAGGTATTAGCTAAGGATCTAACCGGTGGGGTAGTGGTGGTTGACCCAGACCTGGTTATCTTCGCAATTCCCACATCAGAGCTGTCCCAAGTCATACAGAGCGAGATTGCTATAAACTCACAGTCAACGTTTATGGACGTTGGTAGTGTCAAGAATGATGTTGTACTTCAGGTTAAGACATTTTCAGGGTTATCTACAAGATTTTTGCCCACTCACCCCATGGCAGGCCGGGAAATCGGCGGTGCAAGCTCTGCTAGGGCAGATCTATTCCAGGGGCGCAGTTGGATACTTACGCCTGAGCCAGATTGCGCTCCGGAGTCTAAAAACCTAGTCCTTGAGCTGATCACCATTCTTGGGGCAACGCCTATCGAACTCTCAGCTCTAGATCATGACGCCGCTGTCGCCAAGATTTCTCATCTGCCTCAGATCGCAGCTTCTTTGGTCGCAAAGCAGCTCTCTGGCACCCCAGCTGAATGGATGGAGTTGGCAGGGCAGGGGCTACGAGACACAACGCGCATCGCAGGTTCAGATGAAAAGCTTTGGAAAGAGATTATCTACAGCAATCGCGCTGAAATTTCTGAGTTACTAATAAGTCTACAAAACGATCTAACACAGATGATTAAGTCGCTAGATGATCCAGCCAAAATTGCAGAGTTAATCGCTGCGGGTCGAGATGGCAAGGCAATGATTCCTGGAAAACACGGCGGTAAAGCACGTGAATACAGCTATCTGCCCATTGTTATCGATGACAAACCAGGGCAACTGGGCGCAATTTTTAATGAATGTGCTGCGATGCAAGTAAACGTCGAAGACTTAAACATTGAGCACTCACCTGGACAATTAAGCGCCTTGATTACTTTGTCATTGTCAGCAGATGATGCCGAGAAATTATCTGCTCACCTAACCTCGATCGGATGGAACGTTCATCCGGTTCGTAAATAGAAGTAGGCTCAGTACATGGGCGTAATCGTAGCAATTGATGGCCCAAGTGGCGCAGGTAAATCAAGCACAGCAAAAGCAATTGCAGTTCGTGCTGGCTGGAATTATTTAGATACTGGTGCGCTATATCGCGCTGTCACTTGGCTTGCTCTCGAACATAATTGCGAAGAAGCATTTTCAATCTTGCAAGCAATTAAAGATAACCCAATTAAATTTGATGCTGATCCTCAATCTCCAAATGTGTATGCAGGTGAAACTCAAATAACACATGCAATACGTGGAACTTCCGTAACTGAGAATGTTTCTCGTATCAGTGCAATCCCTGAGATTCGTCACGAGTTAATGAAGCTACAACATTTTATTATTGATTCTGCAGAACGAGGAATCGTTGTTGAGGGGCGTGACATAGGAACCGTTGTTGCACCTGAAGCTGGACTAAAGATTTACTTGACAGCAGATTTAGATGCACGCGCCGTGCGACGTGAAAATGAAACTGATGACAAGAGCGTTGATGTGAAGAGCTCTCTAGATAATCGCGACACTATTGATACCAACCGCACCGTTTCACCACTGACTATGGCAGCTGATGCCGTGGAAGTTGATTCAACATATTTGGATTTAGATGAAACTATAGAACGCATCTGGGAGCTACTAAAGAAGCGTAATCTGCTGGGTTTGCCGATTGTTGCAATCTTGGGTCGCCCAAACGTTGGTAAATCAACTCTGATAAATCGTTTCTTAGGTCGTCGCGAAGCAATCGTTGAAGACACTCCAGGTGTTACTAGAGATCGTATTCAGTATGAATGCGAATGGGGCGGTCGCCGCTTCATCATCATGGACACAGGTGGCTGGGAAGCAAAGCCAGATGGAATTTCTGTGCAAGTAAGTGCAGGATCAGAACTTGCCATGCAAGAGGCAGATGTCTTGGCCTTTGTGGTTGACGCACAAGTTGGTGCACTAGATGAAGATGACACTTTGGTGCAGCATCTACGCAAGGCGAAGAAGCCAACAATTTTGATCGGTAACAAGGTTGATGGAGAGCGCGAAGAGGCTGAAGCATATGGTCTATGGAGTCTTGGCTTAGGTGAACCTCGATTTGTTTCTGCGCTGCATGGACGTGGCAGTGGAGATTTGCTGGATCACATTGTTGCTGTGTTACCAGAAGTAGGTCGCGCTCAAAATCAAGATGGCTATCGCAAGGTTGCTTTAATTGGTCGCCCGAATGTTGGTAAATCTTCTTTGTTTAACGCAATTGCAGGTGAGTCACTCTCAATCGTTGATGATGTTGCAGGAACGACCAGAGATCCAGTTGACTCATTACTTTCTTTTGGTGGGTCGACCTGGAGATTTATCGATACGGCAGGATTGAAGAAGCGTGCTAATCAGGATTCTGGAACTGACTACTACGCATCACTTCGAACAGCGACAGCACTTGAGCGTTGCGAAGTTGCGGTTGTAGTTTTAGATGCTTCAGAGCCAATTACCGAACAAGATCTGCGCGTCATCACCATGGTTGAAGAGGCCGGTAAGGCGATGGTGATCGTGATGAATAAGTGGGATTTAGTAGATGACGATCGCCGGGATCAGTTGGACCGTGAGATTGATCGACACCTAGATCAGGTCGAATGGGCACAGCGCGTAAACATCGCAGCTAAGACTGGTTGGCACCGTGATCGTTTGGCACCGGCGCTTCGCACCGCACTTGATTCTTGGGAACGACGTGTTCCAACGGCAAAGCTCAACTCATTCTTGGGCGCACTCATTGGTGCGACCCCGCCGCCAGTTCGTGGCGGAAAGCAGCCAAAGGTCTACTACGCCACCCAAGCCGGTATTGCGCCTCCTAAGTTTGTGGTGTTTTCTAGTGGCTGGATTGAGGCTTCTTACCGACGCTTTATTGAGCGCCGACTTCGTGAAGAGTTCAAGTTCCCCGGCACCCCAGTTCAGGTGGCGGTTAGAGTCAAGGAGCGCGATAAGGAATGAGTGGTTCAGTGATTAGCGTTCCCAACGCTCTCACCTTTCTACGCTTTCTTGGCATTCCGCTATTCATCTATCTCACCCTCAATCTGGAAGCAGATGGATGGGCAATTGTTGTCCTGGCCATCGGGGGAGCAACTGATTACTTTGACGGCAAATTAGCAAGGGCCTGGAATCAGACATCTCGCTTTGGTGAGTTAGCAGATCCTGCAATTGATCGTCTTTACATACTTGCGATCCTGATTGTGTTTCTTATTCGAGACATCATTCCCACCTGGATGATCGTAATTATTGTTGGCCGTGACATTGTGCTGGCTCTGATCACGATCGTGATGAATCGCAAGGGGATCCCACCTTTCACTGTGACCTATTTGGGTAAAGCCGCCACCTTTAACTTGATGTATGCCTTCCCCTTCCTTTTGTTAGCCCAATCAGCAGGAGTGGCCGGAACGATTGCATTTGTATTGGGGTGGTCTTTTGCCATCTGGGGGATTGCCCTCTACATTTCGACAGGTATTAGTTATGCGCGCCAAGGCATTTGGCAGATAAGAGGGAACCATGTCATCAATTCCTAATGAGTTGTCATATACCAAGGAACATGAATGGGTTTCAGCTGTTGATTTAACTTTCACAATGGGCATTACTGATTATGCCCAGGCAGCTTTGGGAGACATTGTTTATGTGCAACTTCCTAAAGTCGGGGAATCAGTTGTTGCCGGCAAAGTTTGCGGAGAAGTTGAGTCAACAAAAAGCGTTTCAGATATCTATGCACCTGTGACAGGAACCATTGTCGCGATCAATGACTCTCTATCGAATTCTCCTGAAACTATCAACTCAGATCCATATGGAGCGGGCTGGCTCGCAAAAATTGAGGTAGCCGCAGCGCCTTCAGACCTACTTACCCCTGCTCAATACGGAGAATTAACCGCTTGACCTTATTCTCCTAACTCTCTAGTGTCACCCTTAAGTTGACGGTGAGGAGGTAGAGACGATGGCTGCAGAACAATCGCAGAATGAGTTAACTACCACCCTGCATCTTGGAGTTCGTGAAGTTAGCAGTTCCCCTGCTAACTACCTAGAGGAGCAGCTGGCGTTAATGTCGCCAGAAGATCGCGCAGTTCTAGCTGAGATTCAAAACTCTGATGGTCAAAAGGCAATGATTGTCATCGCCCGTGGAGCCCATAAAGGCTCGCGGTTCTTGATCACTGCTGAGGGAGTATCGATCGGCCGTTCTGGAAGCAACGCCATCTTTTTAGATGACATTACTGTTTCTAGAACTCACGCAACGATCGCGAAGAACGGTGCAAGTTTTGTATTAAAGGATGCAGGATCACTTAACGGTACCTATATCAACAATGTTTCGGTTACAGAGCACTCACTTGTTTCAGGTGATGAGTTCCAAATCGGCAAGTTCCATTTACTTTTTATCGGCTCGAACAAATAGATATTTAGACACGAAGAAACTAGGGGAGTAGTCATGGCCGTACCAGCACGCGCGTACTTAAGCATCGGTGAAGTTCTCAACCGTTTGCGAGGAGACTTTGCAGATATCACTATTTCAAAGATTCGCTTTCTAGAATCTGAAGGATTGATTGAGCCGCAACGTACGCCGTCTGGTTACCGCAAGTTCACCAGCTCTGACCTAGAGCGTTTGCGTTATGTGCTCTTGGCACAGCGCGATCAGTACCTTCCTCTTAAAGTAATCAAAGACAACCTCGATGCAATCGATCGTGGTTTGCAGCCAGCTGCAGCCGGAGGAGTTCCTCGTCCAAACATTGGTCTTGCAACTATTGATGGCGAGATGGCACCGAGCGCGTTTGGTGAAGTCAGTGAGATGCGCCTATCTCGTGAAGAGCTGTTGAAAAATAGCGGACTATCAGAGGCACATTTAGTAGAACTTGAAGGCTATGGATTAATCGCACCACGTGGCCGTCACTACGACGGAGACGCTCTTGCGATTGCAAAGGCTGTAACAGAGATGGGTGGCTTTGGAATTGAAGCCCGTCACTTGCGTTCTTTTAAATCAGCAGCAGATCGTGAGATCGGTTTGATTGAGCAGGTCATTACTCCACTGACTCGTCAGAAGAGCGCCGAATCAAAGGCCAGAGCTGAAGAGGTTCAGAAGGAGATCGCATCTCTTTCAATCCGCCTGCACGCAGCACTTGTGCGCGGCGGCCTTAATCGCCTTCGTTAACAGAGCAGGTTATTCATGTTGATTCCTATGGAGGTCATCGGCGTTCGAGTCGAGATGCCTTCGAACCAACCGATCGTTTTGCTCAAAGAGATTGATGGCTCAAGGTTCTTGCCTATTTGGGTAGGAGCGGTTGAAGCAACAGCGATTGCATTTGCCCAGCAGGGCGTTGAACCACCCCGTCCTCTGACTCATGATTTAATGAACAACCTACTTGAGCTGCTAGATGCCACCTTGACTGCGGTTCACATGACGGAAATCAAGGATGGAGTTTTTTATGCCACGATGCTGCTTCGTGACTCCAACGGGGGACAGTTGACGATCTCTGCTAGACCCTCAGATGCAATCGCCTTGGCCGTTAGAAGCCACAGCAACATCCTGGCCACCCAGGAACTGCTGGATGAGATCGGAATTGAGATCCCACAGGGCGAGGGCGAGAATCAGGAGGTCGAGAAGTTCCGTGAATTCCTCGATCAGATCAACCCAGAAGACTTCGTGGGATAGGCTAAACCCTCAACCTAAAGTAGAGGTTTGGGTCGTGTCGTTCCTAGGCAACCAGGCGGTGCGGGTTTACATTTATCCCACTCCCCAAGAGAAATGAGCCATTCCCCGTGAGCCCAGAAGAGCTAGAGATCGGCTACAGAGGCGCTACTGCATGTTCTGCTGCAGGGATTACATATCGCCAATTAGATTATTGGGCTCGCACAGGATTAGTTGAACCAGGCATTAGAACTGCAAGTGGCTCCGGAACTCAACGCCTGTATGGCTTTCGTGACATCTTGGTGTTAAAGATTGTTAAGCGTTTATTAGATGCTGGTGTTTCTCTTCAAAATATTCGCACAGCTGTTGATCATTTACGCAGCAGGGGAGTGACCGATCTAGAAAGAATCACTTTGATGAGTGATGGTGCATCTATTTATGAATGCTCTAGCCCGGATGAAATTATCGACCTTTTGCAAGGTGGCCAAGGTGTCTTTGGAATTGCCGTTGGCAAGGTCTGGCACGAGGTCGAAGGCTCTCTATCTGTACTTCAGGGTGAAATTAATGGTCACGTTGTAGGTGGCCAAGATAACGATGAACTCTCGCTGCGTAGAAAGAGCAAAGGCGCTTAATCTCCCTTATTCTTCATCCCTGCCCTTGCACTTATAGGCGAGAGGCTTTGAACAGGATGAGGATTATCGATGAGTCGTTCGTTTGAGGGTCGCCATATTGGTCCAACCTCACATGATGAGTCCACGATGCTGCAGGCATTGGGATATTCGGATTTAGATTCATTTATCAAAGATGTTGTTCCTGCAAACATTGCAATCAAGGGTGTCATCGAAAGCGCAATAGATAGCGGTAAGAGTGAAGTTGAAGTGATTGCAGAGTTGCGTTCTATCGCCTCTGAGAACAAGGTTTTCTCGTCTCTGATCGGTACTGGATATTACGGAACTATCGTCCCACCCGTCATTAAAAGAAATGTTTTAGAAAATCCTTCTTGGTACACCGCCTATACGCCATATCAGCCAGAGATCTCGCAAGGTCGACTGGAAGCACTTTTTGCTTTCCAAACAATGGTGTGTGAATTAACGGGCCTAAATATTTCAAATGCCTCGATGCTAGATGAAAGTACTGCAGCAGCAGAGGCCATGACACTTGCTCGTCGTGCTTCGAAAATGAGCGATGACGCAGTCTTTTTGATTGAAGAGCATGTGCACCCACAGACAAAAGCGGTTGTTATCACACGTGCCAAGCCACTAGGAATCAAAGTTGTCGAAATAGATTCTGGTCATGTTGTACGCGATGGTTATGACGGTGAGTTCTTCGGAGCACTTGTGCAATACCCGGACACAACAGGAACTGTTATTAATTACTCGGCGTTTTCTGATTACGCACACTCACGTGATGCATTAGTTATCGCAGCAACTGATCTTCTCGCTTTGACCTTGCTCAAAGCTCCGGGGGAGTGGGGCGCAGATATTGCCGTTGGCACAGCTCAGCGCTTCGGAGTTCCTACGGGATTTGGTGGACCGCACGCAGGGTTCTTAGCGGTTCGCACAGGTTTAGAGCGTTCTATGCCGGGCCGTTTAGTGGGTCAAAGTATTGATGCAACAGGTAAGCCAGCATTTCGTTTGGCGCTGCAAACACGTGAGCAACACATTCGTCGAGACAAAGCGACATCTAATATTTGTACCGCTCAAGTTTTGCTCGCAAACATGAGCGCCTTCTATGCGATGTGGCATGGACCAGAAGGTCTCAAGCAAATTGCACAACGAGTACATGGTTTCGCAGCACGCCTTCATGCTGCAACTAACAACCGAGAAGATGTTGTTTTTGACACGGTTCATGTTGTGGTTGAAAACGCAGATGCTATTCATGCAAAGGCTGAGGCCAAGGGCATCAACTTCCGAAAGGTCAGTGCAACCGAGCTGCGAGTTTCCTTTGATGAACAAACTACTGAAGGTCTATTCGCTGAAGTTCTTTCGATCCTTGGATTCAAAGATGTTGCGGGGGAGAAGATCCCGGCCAAGTTCCTACGTACAAGTAAGTACTTAACCCACCCGGTCTTTAACACCAACCACAGTGAGACCGCGATGATGCGCTACCTGCGCAACTTGGCAGATAAAGATTTAGCACTCGATCGCACCATGATTCCTCTTGGTTCTTGCACAATGAAATTGAACTCTGTTACTGAAATGGAAGCGGTTACCTGGCCAGAGTTTGCATCCCTGCACCCATTTGCACCAGCTGAACAAAACCTTGGTACACGCAAACTGATTGGGCAGCTTTCTGATTGGTTAGTAGCCATCACAGGTTACGACGCGGTTTCACTGCAGCCAAATGCCGGTAGCCAGGGGGAGTTTGCCGGTCTTTTGGCTATTCGTAATTACCACGATTCACGTGGGGATCAGAGCAGAAAGATTTGCTTGATTCCTTCTAGTGCTCACGGAACTAACGCAGCCTCTGCTGTCATGGCCGGAATGCAAGTAGTCGTTATTGAATGTGATGAGAATGGAAACGTTTCAATCGAAGATATCAAGTCAAAGATTGCAGAGCACGAAGGCGCACTTGCGGCCCTGATGATTACCTATCCATCAACACATGGAGTGTTTGAGACTGCAGTTTCTGAAATTTGCGCACTTATTCATGATGCAGGTGGTCAGGTCTATGTAGATGGCGCTAATTTGAATGCTTTAGTTGGTGTTGCACAACCTGGAAAATTTGGCGCTGATGTTTCACACCTTAATCTTCACAAGACTTTTGCCATTCCACACGGTGGAGGAGGCCCTGGAGTGGGTCCGGTCATTGCGCGTGCTCACCTTGCACCCTTCTTACCAAACCATCCGATGGATCTAACAGCTGGACCTTCAACTGGCCCCGGACCTATTTCTGCTGCGCCATTTGGTTCTGCCAGCATCTTGCCCATTTCATGGGCATACATTCGTTTACTAGGGGGAGAAGGGTTAACTCACTCAACTCAGGTAGCGATTTTGTCTGCTAACTACATGGCTCACCGACTTCAGAATTCTTATCCAGTCCTTTATACGGGTGCTAATGGCCGCGTTGCTCATGAGTGCATTCTCGATATTCGTGGGTTGACCAAGGACTCTGGTGTCAGTGTCGATGACATTGCAAAGCGCTTGATGGATTACGGGTTCCATGCACCAACGATGTCATTTCCAGTTGCTGGCACATTGATGATTGAGCCAACTGAATCTGAAGACATCAGAGAGATACACCGATTTATTGACGCAATGATTTCAATTAGAGCTGAGATCCAAGAGGTCATTGACGGCACAATCAGCATTGAGGGCTCAGCGTTGCGCCATGCGCCTCACACAGCCCTTTCTGTAGTCACAAGCCAGTGGGAGCGGGAGTACAGCCGTGAAAAGGGCGGCTACCCAGTTGTTTTGGATGGTTTGGTTGCGGGAGAATCAATTGGCTCTCGAATGAAGTACTGGCCACCTGTTGGTCGCATCGATGGAGCCCATGGGGACCGCAATCTGGTCTGTGCCTGCACACCGATGGATGATTATCGATAGGAGGGGCTAATCGCCCTTTTCTAATCTTACTTTACATAATGATACTTATCGGCGTAATGCATACGCTCGACGGGCTACCACTAGCAGCCAAATAAGCGTGAAAATACCCGCCCAATCCCCATAACGATCCCGCGGCGAACTCTGTTCAATGAGTCCAACATCTGCAAATACATGTTCAGCTGTTCCCATAGATGTTTGTTTCAATACTTTTCCAGTGAAATCAATTACTGCGGAAATTCCAGTTGTCGAGACTGAAACAACATTTCTGGAATGTTCAATAGCTCGAATCCTAGTTATCGACAATTGCTGGGCACTTTCTGCTGAAGTTCCAAAGGTTGCACTGTTGGTTTGGACGACCAGGACGTTGGAACCCTTAGCTGCCTTAGCCAGGATTTCATCATCAATTAACTCAAAACAGATCACCGGAGCAACCCTTGCTTGACCGATTGTGAAGATTTTCTGCCCGTTACCAGGTGAAAAATCATTAACTTGATTGACCAAAGGTGAGACTTTCTTGGCTAATGAACGCAATGGGATGTATTCACCGAAAGGAGTTAGATGCTGCTTGAAGTAAATATCTTGAGTTTTATCGCCCCACAATATCGAAGTGTTAAATAGTTTTTCGCCTTTTCCGATAATTGCGCCAGTGATCAACGGTTTATCAAATGATTCCAATTCGTCGTATACATCCTGGTTTGTGTATGGATCTACATCAACGGCATTCTCGGGCCAAACAATGAAGTCGACTTCCCTATTTTCAGCCAATGCAATTTTTGTCCGATTGACATGATTATTGAAAACTTGCTTAGCTCTCGCGTTAAAATCTAAACCTAATTCTGGAACATTTCCTTGGATCATTAGAACAGATGTTTGATTGACGGTTGCGAGGTTATTTGGAATTAATAATGCGATTAATGGAACAATAAAGAGTAAATTAAATTTTCTGTTGAAAACGAAGTAGGCAAATCCAGCAATTAGCACTGTGATTGCCGAAAGGGATATGGCTCCCCCTCGAGATGCTATGGCCGCATACGGCGCATCGGCTTGAGAGTATGCAACTCTTGCCCAACCAAATCCCCCGAAAGGAAGTCTGTTTCTGACTTCTTCAAGAACAACGAATAGCAATGGATAAGCAGCTATCCCCCATCGCCCGACGAATGCTAAAGGCAAATAGAACAGGGATAGACCAAAGGACAAAATGATCCATGGAGTTGAACCAACATACGTACTTGTCCAATGAAGTAATACCGCATTAAAAGTGAAAGCAAAGGCAAAGGCGGACAGCGCCTTGCGATCTGTTCTTTCTATCGCATACATATGAACGAGCAGGGCAATCGGTGCGATCCACCACTTCCCTACCGGCTCAAAGGCGCCACTTAGGACAACTCCGGCCAGACATGAGAGCAGAATGTTTACCACAGCAGTTTTACCAACCAAGTGCACTGATCAAACGATCAACGCTTGCACCTAATGCGTAACGCTCTTTGAATTGATAAATCTCTGACAGATCCTTTGGTGCTTTAGGAATTGATAGATCAACCTTTGGCAGTGGTGCATCGCGCGCCACCCGGACTAGCTTCGGTGCGATTTTCAAGTAATCCGCGCCCGCAATGATCTTCTTGGCAAGTGCCGGAGGCAATGAATCATGGGCAGCATGGGCTCCCGCTAACGCTTCTTCGACCGTGGAAAATTGGTTAGCAATAACAGCTGCTCCCTTTTCACCTATCCCCTTAACTCCCGGTAAACCATCTGAAGGATCACCGCGAAACATTGCAAAGAGATCATAACGATCACCAGGTATTGCGTACTTGTCCGCAACATACTTGATGTCGACTAAATCGTGTTGGGATATTCCTTTTGCAAGATATACAACCTTGATATCACGCTTGTCATCGACCATTTGGAATAGATCACGATCGCCTGTAACAATTCGAATTGGTCCTTTTTCTATTTCCGCATAGGTGGCCATCACATCATCCGCTTCGTAATCATCGACTCCAACTACAGGAATCCCAAACAAATCCAATAGATCAAGAAGGATTGGGATTTGTGGAGTAAGTGTTTCTGGCTCTTCTTCCCCTTCGCCCTCTTCTTCAAGTCGGTTGGCTTTATAAGCCGGAAAAATATCCACTCGCCAGCTAGGACGCCAGTCCCCATCTAGGCATGCAACTAAACGGTTTGGTTTATAGACGTTCATCAATCTCGCAGTCATGTCTATATATCCACGGATCGCATTCACAGATGTTCCATCCGGTGCCAAGAGCGTGTCTGGCATTCCGTAGTAAGCCCGATACCAAAGGGAGGCGCTGTCTAACAGCATCAATGTCATATTTCCCCCATTAAGTATGCGACTACTCCCCGGTCGATACGTTTGACCGCATCTTTGCAGATAGGACGTAATTTATCGCTTGCTCCAGCAATCTGATTGAGTAGATCAATCAGTTGCTTTGTGGAGCGAACAAAGTCGCCCACTGACATGTCTGTTCCTTTAAGAACACTGTTAAGAGAATTACCACTAGCCCACTTGTAGGAAATGAAGCAGAACCCAGCATCAGGTTCGCGCTGCGTCTTTACCCCAAAATTACTTTCGATTTCTTCAAGTGCTTCCCACAGTGAAATGACTTCGGTAATCGTTGACTGCACTTTTTGGCTCGGCATTTTTGGAGCTAAGTTCTCTGCAGAACGAGATTCAAAAATCACGCACGAGACAACTGAAAGCAATTCCGTTGCATTGAGTTCATCAAATAACCCCCTACGGATTGATTCCGTCAGTAGAAGATCTGCTTCGGCATAAATTTTGGTCAAGATTTTGCCCTGAGCAGTGGGCTTTTCGCCTTCGATATATTGCAGGTGATCCAAAACCCGACATATTTGGTCGAAGGTCTTAGCAATCACATGCGTGCGGCTTTCGACACGAACTGTAAGACCATCATTTTCACGAGAAAGTCGACCAGCACGCTCTGCAAGTCGAGCATGATCCTCACGCTCGGCACATCCATGCGAAGGATGATTCTTCATCGCTTTGCGAAGATCAGCTAACTCGCCCTCCATGTGCCCACGTTGTCTATTATCAAAAGTTTTACGTTGGTCACGACGACTAAGTAAAACTTCTACTTCCTTAATAGAGCGGCGAAGGCGTGCGTACTCTGAAAAGTCACCCATGTGACATGTTGATTCACGTACTAATTCTTCAACTGCAGATTCATTCTTTCGAATCTGTCGGGTTAGGCCAACAACAGCGCGATCTGCTTGGAATTGTGCAAATGAAGACTCAAGTGATCTACGTGCACGCTCTCGACCAAACTGTGAAATCAAGTTAATCGACATGTTGTATGACGGTGAAAAGGAAGATCGCAGCGGATAGGTTCGAGTTGACGCTAAACCTGCTGCAGATGCCGAATCAACAGTTGGAGACCATTGAATAACCGCGTTACCTTCAATATCTATACCGCGACGACCAGCACGACCAGTTAATTGGGTGTACTCCCCCGGAGTGATTGGCACATGCGCCTCACCGTTGAACTTAACAAGTTTTTCCAAAACAACTGTTCGAGCTGGCATGTTAATACCAAGTGCCAAAGTTTCAGTAGCAAATACAGCCTTTACTAAGCCGCGTTGGAACAAATCTTCGACCGCTCCCTTAAAACTTGGAAGTAATCCTGCATGGTGAGCGGCGATGCCACGTTCCAGAGCTGTTAACCACTCCTTAAAGTTGAGTACTTCAAGATCTTCTTCTGCAATATTTTGCGTGTAGCGAAGGGCGGTACGTTTGATCTCTTCACGTTCTTCAGATGATGTGAGGCGCAGCCCCGCCTGCAAACACTGCTTGACCGCAGCATCACATCCAATTCGTGAAAAGATAAATGTGATGGCAGGCAACAAGCTCTCACCTTGAAGCTTTTCAATAATGTCTGCTCGTGACATGCGATCACTTGGTTCTGCGAAACGTCCGCGGCGATTTCTGCCCAGGGATGCACGTCTAGTCATTTCACGCTCACGGCTTAACACCTCCGGATTAACTCTTCCCGGAGCATCAAAGAGATCTAACAAGCGATTTCCGATTAATACATGCTGGAATAAGGGAATCGGACGAATTTCGCTAACAATTACCTCGGTATCACCTCGAACTTCGCCCAGCCATTCACCGAACTCTTCTGCATTAGAAACAGTGGCAGAAAGTGAAATAACTTGGACGCTCTCCATTAAGTGGATGAGAACCTCTTCCCACACCGCACCGCGGAACTTATCTGCAAGATAATGCACTTCATCCATCACAACACAGCCAAGATTCGTAAGGGTATTTGATCCGGCGTAGAGCATGTTACGTAAAACTTCTGTTGTCATAACAAGGATCTCTGCTTCACCATTGATGCTGGTGTCACCGGTTAATAGGCCAACACGATCTTCACCAAATTTTGCGACAAACTCTGAATACTTCTGATTTGATAGCGCTTTTATGGGTGTGGTGTAAAAACATTTTTTTCCAGCTTGCAAAGCAAAGTACGCGGCAAACTCCCCCACCACAGTTTTTCCCGCACCAGTTGGCGCCGCAACCAATACGCCCTTGCCTTCTTCAACTGCGTGACAAGCGGTAACCTGGAATGGATCAAACTCAAAATCAAAAGTCTGTATGAATTCAGTCGTTATTGGGTGTTGGCCACGTACCTTGGCCGCTGCGTAACGTTCTGCCGGTGTCGTCATGCGACCCACGTTTGAACGGCGTCGTGAATGCACTCGGCAGAAATCGGAAGTTGGCCTATTCGCTCTCCATCTGCGTAGGCAATGGCATTGGACTCGATGGTTACATTCTTACTGCGAACTATTTCAACGGCTGGATGTGACACATGAGTACCCGCAAAGACACGCGGAAAGACCTTTATGAATTCAAGTTTGGAGACTGGATGTAAAACCATGACATCAAATAGACCATCACCGATATTTGCGTTAGGACACACAAGCATGCCGGCTCCATATGATCTGCCGTTTGCGACTGCAATCAACATGGCCTCGGTTGATATGGTGCGATCATCCAAGGTGATTTCGTAGTGTCTAGGAACAAAACGCGGAAGTTCGATCGCTATCGCTGCGTTGTATTTCATTGGCCCCTTAGGCCACTGCATCGTATTGGCCTTTTCATTCACGATTGAATCAAATCCCGTAGACAAAATCGCTCCGAACCATTCACCATCGACAAGGCCAAGATCTATCGGAGTAGGCGGAGTCGTTGTAACTCGATTGAGTTGCACATCAACCTCAACTAAATCCCAACCTAGGGTGCGCACAAAGTCGTTTCCCGTTCCTGCCGGGATGACCGTAAACGGAATCTGAGCTGGAACGACTATCTGCAAAACAATGTGCAGCAATCCATCGCCGCCCACTGCGATAACACCGTTACAGTCTGGATTCTTTAGAATAAAGGTTTTGAGATGGTCGCTCAAGGCAACCGAGGAATTACCGGTAACAATTGTGAATTCAACTTTGTGCTGATTCAAATAGCCAGCTACATAGGTCCCGATTGTGGTTCCTCGTCCCTGTCCTGAAACAGGATTGATGACCAACGCCCACATGCGGGAACCTTATCGGCTATTCCTGAATAGGTGTTGGTGCCTCAATGGACATAGAGCCGGTTTCGACCAGTTCCTGTTTTTTGTCTCGTCGCTTGTCCACCAATACCGCGATGCCTCCAGCCATGAAATAAAGCACAATCAACGGCGCAGATAATAGGACCATACTCAAGGGATCTGCGGTGGGTGAAAAGGCTGCCACGACAAGAAAGATTCCAAAGACCCATATCCGCCATGGCCTAAGAATTGTTTTTCCACGTAGGAAACCAATTAAGTTGAAAGTTAATAAAAAAATAGGAAGCTCGAAGGCTAAGCCGACCAAAAGAATTAGACGCAGAACAAAATCCAAATAATCATCAAACCTAACCAAGTTGCTGATTGAATTTGGTGTGAAACCAAAAAGTGCTTTTATAGCAACTGGCAGAATCAAATATCCTAGAGTCGCGCCCATTGCAAAGAACGGGGTGGCTGCAGCAACGAATAAAACACTTGTTCGTTTTTCTTTTCGATGGAGAGCTGGTGCGATGAAGGCCCAGAGTTGATAAAGCCAGAATGGTGCTGAAACGATAACTCCTGCGAGTAAAGCGACCTTTATCTGGAGATCTAGAGGACCCAAAACACCGCTGATATATAAGGCGCCGCAACTTGCCGAACCAGATTGCTGCGCAGCCTTCAAGTCGCAAACAGGTTTAGCTAACGTCGTGATTATTGGGTTATAGAAATACCAACCGCCACCAAAAGCAACTAATACCGCGATTGCTGAACGAAGAACTCTTTTTCGTGCTTCGCGTAAGTGGTCAAGCAGTGGCATCCGTGCTTCATTTGCCGGCGCCATCAATTTACTTCTCTGTTTTGTCGTTTTCTTCGATCACGCCGTCATCATTCTTCATTTCCTTCATTTCGCTCTTGAAAATTCTCATAGAACGACCGAGTGAACGAGCAGAGTCAGGTAAGCGCTTTGCGCCAAACAGAACGAGGACAACAATTAAAAGAATAACTATTTCTCTTGGACCTAAATTCATAGTACCTACTCCTTGGCTAATGATTAATCTAAGGCTACACCAGAGCCCATAGGGAGAAAAGTGGAGTCTAGGCCTCTTTGTAACGATTAAGCATCAGTTGGGCGCTTTTGGCCACCTCGGAACGAATGTTCAAAGGCAGCTTCAGCACCACGGCCCCGCCAGATGCCATCACTGATCTTTCGATCCATTGGCGAGAAAACGAAGAAAGCTCAATCGTTTTCCCGAGTGGCATGTCAGAAATGGCAAATCGTTCAGCAACATCTCTTGAAAGGTATCTTCCGACTATAGAGAATCTGATCTTTTCCTGATTCATACTATCTGTGGAAATGTCAGAAGGGACAGCTGCTGCAATTGCGCTCTCTATCCTGTCAACACGAAACTCTCGATAATCATTAGCGGTAAAACAATAGGCGCGCATGTATTGATGACCCTCTGAGTCATAAAGATCAAGCGGCATAACAGATCGCTCACTAACTTGATCCTTATATAAGGAGTGATAGCGAATCTCTAATCCAGTATTTGTCTGAACCGCATGAGAAATCGCTGTAGATACGGCACCAGATGCGGGTGCCACGACAGATAGTTTGATCGGAACACCTAGGATTTCCGTCAAACGTTGGCGTAGCGAGTCCACAGCAGTCAGCAAATCTGTGCGATCCTCCGGCAAGGACGAGGCCACCAAATCTAGGCCAAGTAGCAACGCGACCCCTTCTTGAAAAGTGATCGTTCTAGGTTTTGCCAGAGTTGAAGCGTTTCTAATGGTCACATAGCCAGATTCGAATTCCAGATCCATCAACTCAAGCGGTGTGTATCCAGGCAGGCCACACATCCATAATGTCATTAGATCTGCGGTCATTTGTGTCGGTGTTACATCAAAGTGAACAGCCAAGTCTTTCAGCGCGATACCTTGATGGGTGTTGAGAAACGGAACAAGGTCGAGAAGTCGCGCTGTACGCAAAAGAGGCGCGGAAACGTTTTTACTCATGATTGACCAACAATGCTTGAAGCTCTTCGACGATATGTTCTCGTAAATCAGAGGGTTCATGAACAAATACATCGTCCCCATACCACAGGATCTGCGCAGTCAAAAACTCAATTGTATAAATCGGGAGTTTGATTTGGTCCCACTCCCCCAGGTCCTGCAATGAGGTAGCCAATGCGCGCAGTGCATGTCCCTTACCTTTTCTCACATCAATAACGGCAAATCTAATTGCAGAAGTGCTATCAATCTGGTCGAATTCAAAATCCGAAGGAAATTCGAATGCTTCCCTATTATTTCGGACTGTGATTGCGCCGTGAACTCGATCAAGTCTGAAAGTTCGAACTTCCTGAACTGCGGAGTCAACGCCCGATACATACCAAAAACCAGATCTATTTGATAAAGCAATCGGAATAATCTCTCGTTTCTCCAACAGTAATTTTGGCGAAAGATAATCAAAGATCAAATAGTCAGAGCTTCCTACAGCGCCAGCAATGGTTTCTAAATCATTAGAACTGTTCGCTAGTTTTGGTGAGAGTCCTGGGATATCAATTGGATCGGCCGGAACACCGATTGAACTTAGCTTGAGGATTGCGCTCTGCGCTTGATCGGCAAAAGCTGCTCCTTGCCAAGATTCTGCGGCTAGAGACAAAAGCGAAACCTCAGTAGGAGTTATTTCACCTAGATCTAGTTGATAACTTTCAGACTTGATTCGATACCCGGCTTCATCGTTAAACAGAGGATCAAAGCTTCCGACATCAATGGCAATACCTAAAGAACGCAGATCATCTTTATCCCGCTCAAACATTCGCTCTTTTGTTTCCGCGCTGCCCTCATAGCCTTCAACTGTTCTAAATATTTCAGACTTAGTTAGGTACCTCTTTGTTGCAAGTAATGCGATTGTTAGGTTGATTAAGCGTTCAATCTTCCGAGACACCGTAAGCACCTTTCGCCGGGCGGCGGCGACGTGCAAGCACTTCAACGCCAGGTGCCATGCGACGGCTTTGAATCAGAAATCCGGTATGTCCAATCATTCGCTGTTGTGGGCGCACAGCTAAGCCCTCGTGATGCCAACCTCTGACTAGAGTTTCAGAACTTTCTGGCTCAGTGAATCGACCATCTTCTTTGAGAGCTTCAGCTGTTGCAGAAAGCTGTGTTGTAGTTGCCACGTAGGCTAAGAAAACTCCACCTGGACGCAAGGCTCTTGCTGCAATATCCACACATTCCCAAGGAGCCAACATGTCTAGAACAACTCGATCATATTCAGAATCAAAATCTTGGTCTTGTAGATCACCGACCACCAAACTCCAATTAGCGGGCGCTCCTTCAAAGTATGCATCAACATTTGAGCGAGCATTTTCTGCAAAGTCTGCTCTTCGTTCAACTGAGTGAACCTTGCCGGATGGACCTGTGGCGCGCAGAAGCGACATCGTTAAAGCCCCACTACCGACACCAGCTTCAAGAACTCGTGATCCTGGATAAATATCTGCTACTCCAATAATCATCGCAGCATCTTTTGGATACACAATCGTTGCACCACGTGGCATTGTTAAAACGTAATCCGCGAGCAGTGGTTTAAATGCAGTAAATTTCAATCCAGCTGTTGTGCTGACAACTGAGCCCTCTGGCATACCAATGAGGTCATCGTGGGTAATCCAACCCTTATGCGTGTGCCACTCTTTTCCAGGCGTGATCGTAAAGCTGTAGAGCTTTCCCTTTGGATCGGTCAATTGAATGCGATCGCCGGCTCCGAAATAACCAAGATTAGACACGGGAGCATCTTAGGCGAAATTACTAGTGCAAGTACGAGTATCTTCAGCCAGGTGAGTAACGAAAAGTCTTTGCGTCTATCGCCAAGTGCGGTCAGTGAGTATGAGAACTGCCCACAGCAATATAAGTACCGCAAGATCGACAAGTTGCCTGAACCACCGTCTCTCGATGCCGAACGCGGAACATTAGTACACACCGTTCTACAGGATCTCTTTGAAATTCCCGCTGCTGGGCGCACGGTCGATTCAGCTATCGAACTATTACCCTCTCGCTGGAGTGCGCAGTTGGCAGATAAGCCGGCACTTCTTGAAATGGTCACAAATGAAAAGGAATGGTTGGACCGAGCTTCCGCTCTTGTGAAAACTTACTTCTCCTTGGAAAATCCAACGACATTTGAAGCAACGCATCGAGAGATGCATTTAGAAAATGACTTCGATACAAATGTTTATCTTCATGGTTATGTAGATCGCCTAGACGTGGCTCCCACCGGTGAAGTCAGAATTGTTGACTACAAAACAGGCAAGGCGCCAAAACCTGGATGGGAAGAGAAAGCTCTGTTCCAACTTCGAGTGTATGCCCTTCTCTATTGGAAAAATAACGGAGTACTCCCCCGTCTCCTTCAACTCATTTACTTGGGCGACGGCAAACTAGTAAAAAGTAATCCGACTATGGCCCAACTTGAAGCTACTGAAAAGGTGCTGCGTCGAGTCGCCAAAGATATTTTTATCTCCATTGAAAAGGAATATTGGCCACCAAAAACTTCACGTTTGTGCGACTGGTGTTATTTCAAAACAATTTGCCCTGCTCACAACAATTAAATATCAGTCGAGAAATCCAACTTCAAATCTGTTAATTTGGCGAAAGATAACTGCTCGAGAGACTTAATCACTCGAACTCGCGCAGATTCCTCGATTGATACAAAATGCGGCACGGCGACTAAATATGCTCCGCTAGCCATTGCGGCGCTCATGCCGGTTATGGAATCTTCAAAAACAAGACAGTTGGAGATATTCGTTCCGCTCATGTCTGCCGCTTTCAAATATGCCTCTGGGTCTGGCTTGGTTTTGACTACATCATCTGAACTAATCGAAAAAGGAAACAAGTCATGTCCTAAGTTATCC
>Ga0209356_1000291_pt1 | contig 19787 bp, 17 predicted proteins | sample LauGreFaBDMM15SN_2_FD_188213 | JGI IMG/M metagenome (GOLD analysis project Ga0209356, IMG submission 188213) | Freshwater lake microbial communities from Lake Michigan, USA - Fa13.BD.MM15.SN (SPAdes) (version 2) | ecosystem: Environmental > Aquatic > Freshwater > Lake | place: Lake Michigan, USA...
CGCTTCTGGTTTACAAGAATGGTTCGCTGATAGAGTTGACGAATGGGAAAATGTCTTCAGTTTTTCATGGAATGGTGGCACCCCAGACAAGGCAGAAATTTTAGATCAAGAAGAAAATAAATTCATCCGTTTTAGATGGTTACACAGTGAAAAGAATGAATATTTTGAGTTTAGTATTGAAAAAACAGAAATTTCAAATCAAACCGTATTGATCATCAAGGATTTTGCGGAGAAAAATGAGATTAAGGACCAAAGTCAACTTTGGGGTTATCAAATCAAAGAGCTATTTTATAGAATAGGTAGCTAGCACTACAATTTTGTTCAAAAAATTAGACATACTAATTCTCAGGGCTTTTATCGGACCCTTTTTGGCGGCATTGACTATTTCTATATTCGTGCTGACCATGCAATTCTTTTGGCTATATATTGACGATCTAGTTGGAAAAGGATTAGATACATTTATCATTTTGAAATTAGTTGGCCTAGTTTCTATCAGCATGTTGACGACTGCCATTCCTTTGGCATTGCTTTTTTCTTCGATCATGACATTTGGAAATTTGGGTGAGAGTTTTGAACTCGTCGCCATCAAGTCCGCAGGCATTCCCTTGGTTCGTTTCATGCGTCCACTTTTTATTTTTGCAATCTTCCTAGCAGGAATAGCATTTTTATTAGCCAATAATATTATTCCCGTCTCTCAAATGCGGTTAACTACTTTGAAATATGAAATCATCGTATCCAAACCCGCTATCGATTTAAAAGAAGGTGTTTTTTATGATAAAATTGACGGTTATGTGATTAAGTTAGGTAAGAAAGAGGCCAATGATAGCGTGATCAATGATATCGTTATTTTTGAGAAAAGATTTGGACTGCAGGATAATATGATAATGGCAAAGTCAGGCGTGATGCGGGTTACACCTGATAAAAAGTTTTTAGAATTTATTTTATACAACGGGTGGCGTTACCAAGAAAAAGGCTACAGAGCCACAACCAACACCGAATTTACAAGGCTCAATTTTAAAGAATATAAAAAAGTTTTTGACCTGAAAAGTTTTCAGATGAACAAAACGGTGGATGTCATTTATGATCCAAAAATGTTGAGCGTTAGACAATTGGGGAAAGCAATAGATTCCATTCAATCGATGGATAGTTTTTTTATCAAAAAAGCAAGCATAGAAATATACCCCTATTTAAAATTCATGCTTTATAAGGATAGTGCTAAATTATTTAAAGAGATTCCATCTTCCCCAATCAAAAATTTTGATGCGATCATTCCAAAAGATGAACGTTATAATATTGTCGAATCGGTTGGTTACCAATTCTCCTCTTTGCAAAATAATTTAGCAAGCTTGGTGACGATCTATAAAGACCAACAGCACGCTGAAACAATGCATGCTATTGAATGGCATCGCAAGTTCACACTCTCCTTTGCTTGTATCGTGTTATTTTTAATTGGGGCACCATTAGGTGCGATTATCAGAAAAGGAGGACTGGGTGCGCCAATGGTTTCAGCGATTGCCTTTTTTGTTGTCTTTTTCTTACTCAATAATTTTGGAGAGAAACTAGCCAAGTCGGAACAATGGTCGGTGTATGCTGGCATGTGGTTGTCTAGTCTCTTTTTAATCCCTGTTGGACTATTCTTAACCTACAAAGCCATGCGCGATTCACAGTTGTTCAATCAGGAATTTTACTACCGCTTTTTACAGCCAATTAAAGTAACTTTACAGAAGTACTTTAAAAAATAATCCTATGTCTAGTTCATCTAACAGTAGACGTCAGTTCATCAAGCAAACTGGCAAAGCGGGTATTGCAATGGCGAGTATGCCAATCATTCATACATTCGGTGGATTACAATTGAGCCAGGAGGTGAATTATATGCAACAGCCCTTGCCCTATGCCTTTAATGCTTTAGAACCATTCATAGACGCTATGACGATGGACATTCATCATACAAAGCATGCAGCTGGATATACTAAAAATTTAAATGATGCTTGTGTAGCAGAAAAGGTAGATATAAAAACTACATCTATCACTAACTTACTAGAATCCATCTCAAAGTATTCTACAAAAATGCGCAACAATGCAGGCGGTCATTATAACCATGAATTATTTTGGCAAACGATGCAGCCTGCTCCAGCTTCAATGCCAACAGGCAGCTTAGCAAAAGCGATCGAAAAATCATTTGGAACTTTTGCGGATTTTCAAAAAGCATTTGCAGAAGCAGCAAAAAATAGATTCGGAAGTGGATGGGCTTGGTTGATTGTGAACGAGAAAGGTCAATTAGCAATTTGTTCTACACCCAATCAAGACAATCCAGTAATGGATATAGCCGAAACAAAAGGACATCCTTTGTTAGGTCTAGATGTTTGGGAGCATGCTTACTATTTGAAGTATCAAAATAAACGCCCCGACTATATTAATGCATGGTGGAACCTTGTCAACTGGAAAGTTGTTGAAGAAAGATATAACCCACTTAAATTCTAATTCATTTCTAATTCATCCCATTGCAAGCAGCTAAACAGAATTTAAAAATACAGTTCTATGTCACTTCTTTAAGTGTCGTTCTTTTTGTATTGAAGTTTGTTGCCTATTTCATGACACACTCCCTCTCTGTATTGTCTGATGCGCTAGAGAGTATTGTGAATGTATTGGCTGGTGCCATTGGGTTATATAGTTTATATGTGGCCTCTAAGCCAAAAGACAAGGAGCATCCTTATGGTCATGGAAAAGCAGAATTTATTTCTGCCGCTTTTGAAGGAAGTTTAATCATTGCGGCTGGTTTAATTATTTTTTACGAATCTATCAGTGCAATTTTTAAACCCAGCGAATTACATAGCCTAGACAATGGATTATGGGTTTTGTTAGTCACTGCTTTTTTAAATTTATTTGCTGGTTTGATTGCGAAAAAAATGGGTACCAAAAATAAATCACTAGCCTTAACCTCAAGTGGTCAACATTTAATATTAGACAGCTTTACCACATTTGCAGTGTCCATAGGTATTGGGATTGTACTACTCACCAATATCACCGGCATTGATGCAATACTCGCCATTTTAATGAGCTTCTGGATTATTTATAATGGCTACAAAATCATTAGGGCTTCCTTAGCTGGCATTATGGATGAGGCGGATCTAGCTTTATTAGAAGAAGTGGTTGGCGAATTGAATAAAAACAGAAATGTGCAATGGGTTGACCTACATAATTTAAGGGTAATTAAATATGGTAGCTTAATGCATATTGACTGCCATCTTACAGTGCCTTGGTTTTTAAACGTAAACGAAGCACACCAAGTAGTAGAAGAATTTACAAATTTAATTAAGGGTAAATTTGGAGCGAGTATTGAATTTTTTGTGCATACAGACGGCTGTATGCCTTACAGTTGTCCAATATGTGTGGCCGAAAATTGTACTCAAAGAAAAGCACCTTTTGAACAAAAATTAGATTGGACAATAGAAAATGTATTATCAGATTTAAAACATCAATTAGCATAAATAAGTAACATAAAATTTTCTTAAAAAAATTATAGCATATGAACGCATGGAAGGAATTTCAAGAAGCAAATAAGGATCGTTTTTTACAAGAATTGTTGGACTTATTGCGCATCCCTAGTGTGAGTGCAAAGTCGGAACACAATGGGGATATGCAAGCTTGTGCAAAAGCAGTCGCAACATCTTTAACAGATGCTGGAGCGCAAGTTGTAAAAATTTATGAAACTGAAGGGCACCCTATTGTTTATGGAGAAATTATTGTTGACCCAAGTTTCCCAACCGTCTTAGTATACGGACATTATGATGTTCAACCTGCTGATCCGTTAGAACTATGGCATAGTGGCCCATTTGATCCAACAATTATTGATGGGAAAATTTTTGCAAGAGGTGCTTGTGATGACAAAGGACAATTTTACATGCATGTAAAGGCTTTGGAGATCATGACCAAGACCAATAGTATGTGCACTAATATAAAATTTGTGATAGAAGGAGAGGAAGAAATTGGAAGCCCAAATTTAGCCACCTTTGTAAAAGCGAATAAGGACTTATTAAAAGCAGATGTGATCTTAATTAGCGATACCGCCATGATCAATATGGATAATCCTTCAATAGATATTGGTGTGCGCGGATTAAGCTATATCGAAATAGAAGTGACTGGACCAAACAGAGATTTACATAGTGGTGTGTATGGTGGTGCAGTGGCCAATCCAATAACAATCTTGTCAAAAATGATTGCTGCTTGTCATGACGAAAATAATCATATCACCATCCCTGGGTTTTATGATGATGTGATTGAATCAACAGATACTGAGCGTGCAAAAATGGCTGAAGCACCTTTTGATTTAAATGAGTTCAAGCAAGACTTAGGGATTGCCAATGTATGGGGCGAAAAAGGCTATAGCACCAATGAAAGAACAGGTATCAGACCAACACTCGAAGTGAATGGTATCTGGGGCGGTTACACAGGAGAAGGTGCAAAAACAGTTTTACCTTCCAAAGCATTTGCAAAAATTTCATGTAGGTTAGTGCCAAATCAATCTTCTACTATCATCACTGAAAAAGTATTGAATTATTTTAAATCCATTGCGCCTGATAATGTGACTGTTGCTGCTTTTGAGCATCATGGTGGCGAACCTTATATCACACCAATTGATTCTCACGAATATCAAAGTGCTGCAAAAGCCATTGCAACTACATTTGGTAAAGACCCCATTCCAGTAAGAGGCGGTGGCAGTATCCCAATCTGTTCTTTATTTGAACAAGAGCTTGGATTGAAAATTGTATTCATGGGATTTGGTTTAGATAGTGACAATTTACATAGCCCAAATGAAAAATACGATATCGTGAATTTTTATAAAGGCATTGAAACCATCCCTTATTTTCATCAATTTTTTGCCGAAAAAAAATAAGGACAGATGCCTGCGCCAGAACTAAAGAAAGAAAAATTAAGACTCGATAAATATTTGTGGTCTATCCGCGTATTCAAGTCAAGAAGTATGGCTACAGAAGCCATTGATAAAGGGCGTGTGAAGTTAAATGGAGAAAATGTAAAAGCCTCTCGCAATGTGGTTATTGGAGATATCTACGAGGCAAGAACAGAACATAAAAACTGGATTTTAAAAGTGACACAACTACTTGATGGCAGACTTGCCTATGCAGAAGCCATCAAATATTATGAAGACCTAACACCGGTAGAAGAACTAGAAAGAGTAAGGCAGGTTGCAGCCACTTTTCAAACGGGTAAGCGCTTGAGTAAGATTGGGCGTCCTACCAAAAAGAACCGTCGAGATTTAGGCGATTTTTTGGACTAATCTCAATTATCTTTGTCGCATGACCATTGAAATTTTAACAGTACTCCCAGAGCTTCTTAATAGCCCTTTTGCACATAGCATCATGAAGCGTGCACAAGAGCGTGGGCATCTTGATATCAAATTACATCAATTAAGAGACTGGGCCATAAACAAACACGGGCAGGTGGATGATTACCAATATGGTGGTGGTGCAGGCATGGTAATTATGTGCGAGCCACTCGCCAATGCCATTGATGATTTACAAAAAGCAGGAGGCGCATTTGATGAAATTATTTTTGTCACACCTGATGGTAAAAGATTTGAGCAAAAAGACGCCAATACTTTATCCTTAAAAAATAGAATTCTAATTATTTGCGGTCATTATAAAGGCATTGATCAAAGAATTAGAGACTTATACGTAACCCAAGAAATCTCTATAGGCGACTATGTTTTAAGTGGAGGAGAATTGGCTGCTGCCGTCATTGTGGATGCAGTAGGAAGATTGATTCCTGGTGTATTAAATGACGAAACCTCTGCCTTAACTGACTCTTTTCAAGATAATTTATTGGCACCCCCCGTATTTTCTAGGCCAGCAGACTTCCGTGGATTAACTGTCCCAGAGGTCTTGTTACAAGGTGACCCAAAAAAGGTGGATCAATGGAGAACTGAGCAGGCCTTGATTAGGACCAAGCAAAGAAGACCAGACATTCTTGATCGTGAATAAACATTCATCTTACTCAAATCCCCAAAAGTTCATTAAAACTTCTTATTTTCCACTTATAATAATCCTTATTGATTATCTCTAAATCATTGGATATTTGCAGTCCAACATGATTCAATGAATAGACTATCGCTCATCCCGCTCCTACTTTCTTTAAACTTCTTTTGGCTTGATGGCAAAACGCAAACCAATGCGACTATTCAGGAGTCTTTTCAATTGACGATTCAGCCTACAAAAGGACCCATTAAATTAGATGGTATTTTGGATGAACCTGCATGGAATACAGTGGAAGCGGTTAGTCAGTTTAACAAAAAATTCCCGAATGATATTGGCGCACCAAAAAAACAAACCGAGGTAAAATATTTATACGATGATAAAAATTTATATTTTGCCTTCAAAGTATATGATAGCGGCACGGCCATTATCAGAAGTTTAAAAAGAGATATTGGACATGATGGAAACGATGGAGTAGCAGTTGTTCTAGATCCCTTGAATCAAAAGACAAACGGATTTTATTTTGTTGTAAGTGCATTGAATGTGCAATCAGAAGATCAGTTGACAGGGAGTAGTGACGGAGGAATCAGTTATAGCTGGGATACTAAATGGTTTTCGATGACTAAAGATTATGGTAATTATTGGATAGCCGAAATTGCCATCCCCTTAAAATCTATTCGTTATAATTCAGAAAATCAAAATTGGGGCGTCAACTTTGTACGAATCGACGCTAAGAATTTCGAGTATAGTACATGGACTAGAATTGGACCAAATTTTAAATCTTACGACCTTGGTTATACAGGATTGATGAAGTGGCCAAGCAATCCGCCAGCGAGTAATAACAATGTAATTCTGTTGCCCTATTTAACAGGTGGCATTAGCGAAGATAAATCAACAACCAGCAAGATCGAAACAACTGGCAATGTTGGCTTTGATGCTAAAATCGCCTTGAATTCTTCTTTAAATTTAGATCTAACAGTCAATCCCGACTTCTCACAAGTAGAAGTAGATAACCAAGTGACCAACCTAACCAGGTTTAATATTTTCTTACCAGAGCGAAGGGCATTCTTCTTAGAAAATGCGGATCTATTTGCTGGATTTGGTATCCCTCCAATTCGTCCATTCTATTCAAGAACCATTGGCTTAGATAAAGAAGGTAATAAAATTCCTATCCTATTTGGCGCAAGGCTTTCTGGTAATTTATCACCTGATGTAAGGATTGGTGCCATGAATATGCAAACAGGTAGAAAAGGGGATTATGCGCCTGAAAATTTTTCTGCCTTCACATGGCAAAAAAGAGTTTTGAAAAGATCTATGGTTAAGGGCTATTTTTTAAACCGTGAAAATTTTATTTCGGTAGAGGAAGAAAAAAAGAATCCACTCGACAAATATGGACGTAATGCTGGGATTACATTTGAATATTCTAATCCAGCGGGAAGTTTTAGTTATTGGGCCAATTACAACCAATCCATGAAACCTACTATCAAAGACTTAAATAATTATGCAGAAGCTGGATTAAGTTATAATGGACGAAATTTTGGATTTGTGTTAGACATAGCCAATGTGGGGAAGAATTACTACACTGATATGGGATTCGTGCAAAGGATAAGCAATTACGATGCAAAAAGAGATACGAGTATTCGAATTGGATTTAAGCATATTTATTCAGAAATCAGTTATACATTAATGCCAGCGAAAGGTAAAATTGGCAAGATGGAACTTACAACACAAAATTCTGCAGTATTCAATCCAGACAATAGTCTTAACGAATGGGAAAGTACTTTGCAAGTAAAGACCGATTTTAAAAACGCATCTAGTTTTAATTTAGGCTTAAGTAATAATATTACCAACCTGCTTTTTCCAACAAGCTTTACAGATGGCACACCGCTGCCAGCTGCTCAATATCAATATGCACAATTTGGAATGGGCTATGATTCAGATACTAGAAAACTTTTTGGATGGAGTACAGACCTTAATTTTGGACAATTTTATAATGGGACAGTTCAAAGTTTTAGAGTAGGTGTCAATTGGAGAAATCAACCACATTTGAGTTTACGATTAAATGCGCAATTTAATAATATCCAGCTTCCTGGCATATATGGAAGTACTAAATTATTGCTTATAGCACCTAGAATAGAATATAATTTTAATACCAAATTATTCTGGACCACTTTTATTCAATACAATACACAGAGCAATAATTTCAACATCAATAGTAGGTTACAATACCGCTATAAACCAATGAGCGACTTCTTTTTAGTGTATACAGATAATTATTTTACAGATCCTTTATTTAAAAGTAAGAATAGAGCACTTATCTTTAAGTTGAGTTATTGGTTTTAATTCACCTCATTTAGCACTTAAATGCAGACAACTACTATTCAAGGTCAGTACGTTGACATTCTACATAAACGTATTTATCCAGCAATACTAAGTATTGAAGCGGATAGGATTGTATCCATCACTGAATGCAATGAAGCGCCGAATCAATTTATTTTACCAGGTTTTATAGACAGTCATGTACATATTGAAAGTAGCATGCTTGTTCCAAGTTCCTTTGCTAGACTGGCTGTAGTTCATGGGACGATTGGCACGATTAGTGATCCGCATGAGATTGCAAATGTATGTGGTTTAGAAGGCGTGCAATACATGATTGACAATGGGAAAAAAGTACCATTTCATTTTTTCTTTGGTGCGCCAAGCTGCGTTCCTGCCACAGCATTTGAAACAGCCGGTGCGGTAATTGATAGTGTCGATATAGCAAAGCTCTTAGCTTCTCCAGATATTTATTATTTAAGTGAGATGATGAACTTCCCTGGTGTCCTGCATCAGGACGCAGAAGTGATGCAAAAAATAAAAGCGGCACATGCCATTGGCAAGCCCATTGACGGCCATGCCCCTGGGCTAATGGGTGATTTAGCAAAACAATATATAGCAGCTGGGATTAGCACCGACCACGAATGTTTCACCATCGAGGAAGCGGTAGATAAATTAAGTTTTGGAATGCATATTTTAATTCGTGAAGGAAGTGCGGCCAAAAATTTTGAAGCATTGTATGAATTGATAGATGACCATCCTAAAAAAGTCATGTTGTGTAGCGATGACAAACATCCTGATAGTTTATTAGAAGGTCATATTAACCAATTATGTGCTAGAGCAGTCGCTAAAGGAATAAACGTATTCAATGTATTAAGAGCAGCATGTATTAATCCAGTCATCCATTATCAATTACCAACTGGATATGCAAGGGTCAATGATCCTGCAAACTTAATATTGGTAGAAAACCTGCAAGATTTTAAAGTCATTGAAACCTATATCAATGGGCAATTAGTAGCTCAGAATGGGCACTCATTGATCGAGCCTATTCAAGCAACAGCCATCAATCAATTCAATGCGCACCCAATAGCTTTGTCAGACCTTCAATTACCTGATGCAACTTATCCAAGCAAGGACGGCATGGTTCCTGTGATACATGCGATAGATGGGCAATTGATTACGAATTTAGTATGGGCTGAACCGACTATCAAAGACAATGCAATTGTTGCAGATATAGAAAAAGATATTTTAAAAGTGGTGGTATACAATCGTTATCATGCAGCTAAACCAAAAATAGGACTAATACAGTCATTTGGATTTAAATCGGGCGCCATTGCATCGACTGTGGCGCACGATAGTCACAATATCATTGCAGTTGGTGTAGATGACGAAAGTATTTTAAAAGCAATCAACTTAGTGGTACATGAAAAAGGAGGCATTAGTTGTGTGCAGGGGGAATCGTCTAAAGTCATAGGGCTTCCTATTGCAGGATTAATGAGTACTGCCGATCCTTACAAGGTTGCTAATGATTATATTGAAATAGACAAAATGGCCAAATCATTAGGGACGCAACTTGGGTCACCCTTTATGACCCTTAGTTTTATGGCATTACTAGTCATCCCACATATTAAAATGAGTGATCTTGGTCTTTTTGATGGAGACCAGTTTAAATTATATTAATTTTATAGCATTGGGGTTTTCAAAATAAAACAATTAAAATATTTATATGGTCATTGACTTAAGCAAGCATCATAGTTTACTAAATCATTGGGTGGCAGAATTGAGAGATGTGCATGTGCAAAATGATAGAATGCGTTTTAGAAGAAATATAGAACGTATTGGAGAAGTTGCTGCCTATGAATTAAGCAAGACCTTGCGTTTTAAATCCGTTGATGTCACTACCCCATTAGGCATCGCCTCTACTTCATTGCTAGAAGAACAACCAGTATTGGGCACTATCCTAAGAGCTGGTCTGCCACTACACCAAGGCATGCTGAATTATTTTGATAAAGCAGATAACGCATTCATTTCGGCTTACAGAAAACATCACCCAGATGGTAGTTTTGAAATCAGTCTTGAATACTTAAGCTGCCCTGATTTAAATAATCGTATTTTAATTTTATGTGATCCCATGTTGGCTACTGGTGCATCCTTAGTGGAAACCATTCAAGCGATACAAAAAACATATACCCCAGCGCAAATTCATATTGTTGTGACCATTGCCAGTCAAAAAGGAATTGAGCATGTAGAAAAAGAGTTAGGTGCTGAAATTCCAATTTGGTGTGCAGCTATCGATCCTATTTTAAATGACAAAAGCTATATCGTTCCTGGCTTAGGAGATGCTGGGGATCTTGCCTTTGGCACTAAAATGCAGTCATAGATCCCGGTTCATTCGTATCTTTATCCCAAATACGAAGCATTGCTAAAAGAATTGATTTTATCCATACGCGCTTACTTTTTAGCCCACCAATTTATTGTAGAACATAAATTATGGAGATGGATGGTTGTGCCAGGAATCATCTACACTACTTTGTTAATCATAGGCATGAATTATTTTGGACAAACTTCAAGTTTTTTCATTGAATCCATCATCTTAAAAACGGGTCTAAAAGCATTCATAGACAGCTTGAATAGTAATTGGCTTGGTTTTTTTATTACCATGGGAAGTTTCTGGCTTTGGTTTACTTTGCTTCTTTTTTACTTTGCCTTATTCAAGTATCTTTTTTTAATTTTCTTTTCACCACTATTTGCCTATTTACATTTACGTATTGTTGCAATACAACAATCAATTCCTTTTATATGGAATAAGGAGGACTATATTAAATTAGTTCTGAGGTCTATTGTAGTTAATTTAAATAATATGCTTTGGCAGACAGTGTACCTCATACCCATTGTCTTGGTTTGCACATTGCCTGTAGTAGGTTGGTTTACGCCATTGTTTACCATTTTAATGGAAAGCTACTTTTTAGGATATGCCATGATGGATTTTGGATTGGCTACAGAAAAGCATAACAGAAATTTTGCCGCTACTTATGTAAGCGGTCATAAAGGACTTCCGGTAGGAAATGGTATTGTATTTTATCTTTTACATTTACTCCCAATCATTGGATGGATCACAGCTCCATTTTATGCACTAGTGGCTGCGCATTTGAATACACAAGAAATTAAAGACACCGAATAATGAAGGACGCATTAGGAAAAGTATTGTTATTACCTATGTTATTACATGAAGAAGGCTGGGAAGCAATTCCTAAAGATGTGGCGGTGTGGATGCAATCCTGTGATGCATTTTTTGTAGAAAATGAAAAAACAACCAGAAGATATTTTAAAAAAATCTGGAAAGAAATGGTGATCGACGACTATCAGTGGTTTCCTATTCACCAGGTAGAAGCAACACAGGTAGATGCATTTGTACAACTTTTAAAATCAGGCAAAACGATTGGGATTGTTTCAGAAGCAGGCTGTGCAGGGATTGCAGACCCAGGACAAATCTTAGTTGGGGCAGCACAAAAATTAGGCGCCATAGTAAAACCCTATATGGGCCCCTCTTCCATACTACTATCATTAATGGCTAGCGGTTTTAATGGACAAGGATTTACATTCAATGGATACCTCCCAATTGATGCAGCCGAAAGAAAAAAGAAAATTCAACAACTAGAACAAATCGTCAATAGCAATGGCATTGCACAATTGTTTATTGAAACCCCCTACAGAAATAATCAATTGTTAGAAGCCATCCTTCAAGCCTGCCATCCTAATACGCAACTCTGTATTGGTGTAGACATTACTGGCCCAATGGAATCCATCAAAACAGCTACCCTACAGTATTGGAAAAATAATAAGCCTGAATTACATAAGCGACTTGCTATTTTCATTTTAGGAAAATAAGTATTTACCGAAACAATAGGAGAGAGATTTTGCACTATGATTGTAGATGCAACAGAAATTAATACTATGGAGGGCGTCGAATCCTATTTTTTTTATTTGTTGTTACTTTTTAATTGGCTTTTTAGTCTTTAAATTTTCTAAGCATTATTGGCCCATACTAGCGCAAAATACATTACTGCTTCTAGTATTGATTTCAAGTATTGGCTTATGCGTTGCGCATGCACTTCAAGAGAAAATAAAGTATCTAAAAATAGTGCCCACAATCATGCTGCTATTCTGGGGCGCCCTAGTAGCACAATATCATGCTAGTAGTTCTTTTTTGAGTGAAATGGTATCAGCGCAATGGGTCATTGAAGTCAGACAATACTTTATTTTAAAAATTGATCATGCCTTTATCGACCCTGAATCCAATGCATTTGCCAAGAGCTTATTGTTTGGTACAAAATCAGATATGTCCCCCAACCTCAAAACTGCATACCAACAACTAGGCATATTGCATATCATAGCCATCAGTGGCATGCACCTAGATATTTTATTTAAATTATTAGAAAAAGGCACCCTTTGGTTGCCCAATAAAAATTGGGCAAGATGGACAAAACTGATTAGCCTTCTTTTAATTGTATGGTCCTATACACTCATAGCGCATGCTGGACCATCGGTGGTTAGAGCGAGCCTATTTTTTAGCACTTTATTAATTGGTCGATTTTTTTATTTAAATATATTTTCACTCAACACCATTAGTATCGGTATCCTCCTAGTATTGCTATACAATAGTCAAATTATAACTGGTATTGGCCTGCAGCTTTCCTATGCAGCGGTAGTGGGGATTCATTTTTTTTATAAGCCGCTGTTACAATTACTTCCCATAGACAATCGATTACTGCAATTCGCATGGAGTAATCTGGCCATCTCTATCGCCGCGCAGTTAACTACATTGCCCATTGTATTGTATTATTTTCATTCAAGTTCTAGTTTATCCATTCTTGGTAATTTCCTATTTGTACCATTAAGTAGCCTTTTATTATACGCTTTATTGCTATGGATGGTCTTGCCTGATATCGAACTAGTGCAAGTGGTGATTGCAAAAGGGATTGGTTGGTATATCAAAACGATGAATGAAAGCATCCGCCTGCTTTTTCAGTACTTACAAATAGAGGATCGTCATTATGACTTAGGAATAGCAGGACTATTGTATTATTATTTTTGCCTCTTTGTAGGTCTATATTGGCTTTTAAATAAGTCCCCGAAAAGTATATTGCTGCTTCTTTTTGGAACTTGTCTATATAGTAGCATAAAGTTATTCAGTCTTTAAGCCATTTTGTGGAAAATCCGAGCAAGACAAAAATCCAGAAGCTCGTACCTTTACATATGGAAAAGAAAATACAATCAGCATTAATCTCTGTTTTTTACAAAGATGGTTTAGAACCATTGGCTAGAACACTCCACCAACACAATATCACCATCTACTCTACAGGAGGAACGCAACAATTTTTAGAGGATTTAGGCATCCCTTGTGTGTCTGTAGAGTCTGTGACTGGATACCCTTCTATTTTAGGTGGGCGTGTAAAAACCTTACACCCTTCTGTTTTTGGGGGCATTTTAGGAAGAAGGTATGAGGCACAGGATTTAAAGGAAATGGAAGAATTTAAGATACCAGCTATTGATCTTGTTATTGTTGATTTATATCCGTTTGAAGAAACATTAAGAACCACGACCGAGGAAAAATCAATCATCGAAAAAATTGATATTGGAGGTCCCTCTATGATTAGAGCTGCCGCTAAAAACTTTAGAGACTTAACCGTCCTTGCTGCAAAAGAGGATTATGCAGTGTTGAATAAAATATTGATTGATCAAGCAGGAAGCACTAGTTTAGATCAAAGAAAAGCTTTTGCTGCAAAGGCTTTTGAAGTGGTGATGCATTATGATATTGCAATTAGTAATTATTTTAATCCCGCTACGAGTAAGACATTACGTTATGGAGAAAATCCACACCAGGTAGCCACTTTCTATGGTGATTTAGACAGTTGGTTTACGCAATTAAATGGAAAAGAATTATCCTATAATAATTTAGTGGATGTTGATGCAGCCATTGCATTGATTCAGGATTTACCTGCAACAAGCTTTGCCATTATCAAGCATACCAATGTATGTGGTGTGGCTCAAAGAGATAATGTATTTGCAAGCTGGGAAGCAGCATTGGCTGGAGATCCGGAGAGTGCGTTTGGAGGTGTATTAGTCACCAATGGTACCATTGATAAAGCCACTGCAGAAGCCATTCAAGAACTATTCTTTGAAGTATTGATTGCTCCAGCTTATGAAGCAGAAGCTTTGGCCATTTTAACGACAAAGAAAAATAGAATCTTACTTGAAACAAAGCCAGGTATTCATTTTAACCCAACACAAAAAAAGTCCATCCTAAACGGAAGTCTTGAACAAGGCTTAGATACAGGAAATTATACCAATTGGGAGGAAGTAGGTGCAAGGCCATGTTCAAAAACCGAAAAAGCAGATTTAGTTTTTGGTAATATTATTTGCAAGCATTTAAAGAGCAATGCGATTGCCTTGATTAAAAATATGCAGCTGGTTGGAAAAGGCTGCGGGCAAACATCAAGAATCGACGCATTGAGACAGGCCATTGAAAAAGCAAAGCAATTTAATTTCGAACTAAAAGGCGCAAGCCTAGCATCTGATGCTTTTTTCCCTTTTGATGATTGTGTAAAAATTGCACAAGAAGCGGGCATTGAAGCATTCATTCAACCAGGAGGTTCTGTTAGAGATAAAGACAGTATTGCATACTGCCAAGCCAATGGTTTAGCTATGGTCATGACAGGTCTTAGACATTTCAAACACTAAGCTTGCAAAATGGCGAATCAAAATAAAGCCTACTTAGCGTTAACAGTTACAAGTATTGTATGGGGTACCACTTGGGTCGCAAGTAAGATGGGTGTGATGCATATGCCCGCATTCGAAATGGCAAGTATTCGACAATTCTTAGGCGGTTCCTTGTATGTGAGCTTCTTTCTAATCAAAGGTGAAAAATTACCTACTAGACAACAATTTCTTTGGTTATTGGGGATGTCGCTATTGATGTTTGTTTCCTCTAATGGAATTGCCACTTATGGTTTAAAATTTATCACAAGTGGACTCGCTGCTTTAATTGCAGCCTTATATCCTTTATCTGTTGTATTGATTGAAAGGTATTACTACAAAGCCATTGAAATTACACCCAAAACCACGATTGGACTGTTTCTTGGACTATTAGGCATTGGCTTTATTTTTTACAAAGACAGCTTAACGGTGCATGGAAGCAATTATATATTAGGAGTTGTGCTATCCTTCTTAGCAATGATCACTTGGAGTATTGGATCAATCATTATTTCAAGAACAAAAATCAAGATCAATGCATACAATTCAATTGGATGGCAGATGTTGATTAGCGCATTCATTATGGGAAGTATCACCATTATTAGTGGAGACTATGTGCCCTTGCATCAAATACCAGCTATCTCTTGGGGCGTCATAGTATACATGGTGATTGGAGGATCTGTGTTTGCATTTATTTCATTCATCTATAGCATGAAGCATTTAAAATCTTCTATTGCATCCCTATACGCCTATATCAATCCAATCGTAGCAATTTGGGTAGGTTCTCTTTTATTAGACGAGCATATGACATGGAATAATATTCTAGGTTCTATCATTACCTTGATTGGCGTCTACTTAGTCAACAAAAGTTTGAAGGATCAGAAGGATCCAGTGCATGCAATCTCAGATGCAGACGGAATGTAAGTGAAATCTAATGAAAGTGTATTTTGGAAGGATTAGTTTTTATTTTTCTCTTTCCAAAGCTGATTGAATGTCTTAGTAGAAAATTGCAAAGGAGACCTTTGTTTTGCCCAGCCTTTAAATATTTTATTGACTACCCAATTTTTAATGGTGGCGTTGCCTTGGTTCATTAACAACCGATTCATAGATGCTTGTTTCCAAATCTTCCATGCAAATTCTTCAGAAAAATTACTTTCTCCAGCCACGACCGACTCCCTTCTATTTTCTAGTAAAAGTTCATGTAAATTAATTTTAACAGGGCATACAGCAGTGCAGTTGCCACATAAGCTGGATGCAAAACTCAAATGCTTATAATCGTGCATGCCTCTTAAATGAGGTGTGATCACACTTCCAATGGGGCCACTATAAGTAGTTTCGTAAGCGTGGCCTCCGATATTTTTGTAGATTGGACAAGCATTCAAACATGCACCACAACGAATACAATACAATGCTTCCCTGCTTTTTGCATTGGCTAATAAATTAGTTCTGCCATTGTCTAATAAAATCACATACATCTCCTCAGGGCCATCTGTTTCGTGTGCTTGCTTAGGCCCACTGATAATACTATTGTACACAGTGACTTGCTGGCCCGTACCATAAGTCGATAACAAAGGCCAAAGCAATCCTAAATCAGTGACAGATGGAATGACTTTTTCAATCCCTACAATCACAATATGTGTTTTAGGAAAAGCAGCAGATAGTCTGGCATTTCCTTCGTTTTCTGTTAATGCAATGCCACCAATATCTGGTAAAATAAAATTAGCACCAGTGACACCAATTTCTGCTTGTACATATTTTTCTCTCAAATTTCTTCTGGCTACCAAAGTCATTTCTTCTGGCGTCATATTGATATCTGTCCCTAATTTTTCAGCAAATAATTTAGCTACGTCCTCTTTGCTCTTATGCATTGCCGGCGTCACAATATGATAAGGTGCTTCGCCATCGAGTTGCTGGATATACTCTCCTAAATCGGTCTCTACAGATTCAACACCAATGGATTCTAAGTAGGTATTCAAGTGAATCTCCTCTGTCACCATGCTCTTGCTTTTCACCAAAGTCTTGCATTCTTTTTCCTTACAGATAGCACCAATAAAATCAAGTGCTTGCTCGCTATCTTCTGCCCAAAAAACTTTTGCACCGCGCTTGGTAATCTGTTCCTCAAATTGAGTTAAATATAAATCCAGGTGTTCAATCGCCTCCCATTTAATATTTTTGGCTTGAGACCTTACTTTTTCTAAATCAACAAATTGCGATTTACCCTTAGGTACAACAGCATTGTACTTGCCAATATTGAAATTGATTTTTTTTCTGTGTTCCGTATCGAGGGCCTTCTCGCTGCTTATTTGATCAAATGAATCTGAGTAAATACTTTCCATACAGACTTATTTTTTTGCTAAATGTTTTGCTGATGCTTCTAATGCTTCGTAAAATTCATCGCCGTACTTTCTAATAATGGACTCTTTTAAAAAAACATAAGCAGGCACTTTTAATTTAACCCCAAGATTACAACCCGACTTACATAAGTCCTCTCTTGGTTCATAGTTCATGTATTCAACCGATGGATCAGACTTGCTTTGTTGAATTTTAATGGGAAATAGATGACAGCTGATTGGCTTTTTCCAAGAAATTTTACCATCATTATAGGCTTGTTCAAAAGCACATTTAATGATGTTTTTTTCATCTTTATATCCATAGGCACAAATACCCCCATTGATTGTAGGTGTCACCCAACCAAATTCTCTATCATATAAATATGGACCCACCGTTTCAACTTCTTTAATCCCCTGCTTAGTCATATAGGGTTTAACAGTTTCGTAAAACTGCTTCACGTATTCTTTTTCTTGATTGTCTAATGGCGCACCAGCATCACCATCCTCGCAACAGCCACCTTTGCACTTGGTTAAATCACAAACAAATTGTTCCTCTATCACTTGGTCACTCACTAATACTTGGTCTATTATAATCATACAAAAAAGGTTAGCACAAAGGTATTACTAAATGATTAAGATTTCCAACGAAAGGTCTGCACAAGTTGTTTTAGATCTTGGTGTAAAAAGTCAATCACTGGGGCGAGTGAGTCTGCATTGGGGGTGGTATCAAAATAAAGTGCAGCCCTAAAAAAATGACGACTAGAATCCGTAATAAAGAATTGGTAAGGGCTTGCTACGTCTCCGCCTAAATGAAAAAAGACACCTTTAAGCCCTATTGGATTTTCAAAAGCGGAGTCTTCAATGAAACTAGCTTTATTAGAATGGTTATTGGCAAAATTATAAGCATCGCGGACCAATACATCCAACTTGTCTTTTTCTACCGCATTGTAGCTAATGTATAAAGTCGCGTTAAGTGAAGGAAATTGGAGGTTCATCCAGCCTAATTTAGACTTATCTAAGCCATTAGAGGATGCCTTTTTATCCACGACTGCATAGGAAGGAATATCAAATGAATAAGGTAGTCCATTGACTGCGTTAGATAAGTAAACTTTTTTAGGAAGGATGATTGCAGGGTAGCCAGTCTCTTTTGGCGTGAATCTTGAATTACAAGCAGTAAAACCAATCGTAGCCATGATGGATACAATGAAAAAGAATTTATACATTTTCTTGGCTGATAGAAGTGATGGGGGTAATGATGGATTGTACTTTATGTATTCGATTTTTCTGGATATCTAGTGCAGTAAAACTAAATTGCTTGTACTTTACCACTTGTTGAACTGCCGGAAATTCTCCAGCCAATTCTAATATCAATCCAGCCACAGTATCGCTCTCTCCCTTCACAGCATCAAAGAAATTAGTTGGAATATCAATAAAATTACAGAAATCAATAATGGCTGTCTTGCCTTCTATGATATAATGAAAATCGTCAATTTTTTTAATCATCGATTCTTCTTCATCAAACTCGTCTTTAATATCCCCTACAATTTCTTCTAAAATATCTTCTAAAGTAATGATCCCACTCGTACCTCCAAATTCATCCACTACAATTGCAAAGTGGATGCGCTTAGACTGAAACTCTTTTAATAAATCTTCAATCATTTTTTGCTCATGTACGAACAAAGCAGGGCGAATTAATTTTTGCCATTGATAAGTGGCTTCTTCTTGTAAATGCGGAATTAAATCCTTGGTATGGATGATACCAACAATGGTGTCTAGGTCTTCCTTGTATACTGGGAATCGGCTATAATTATGCTCTTTCACACTTTCCAGTAATTCATTATAGGTAATATTGTCTTCCACGCCATACACGTCTAGCCTCGTTTTCATGATTTGACGAACAGTGATATTTCCAAATTTGACAATCCCTTTTAATATTTTCTTTTCACTGTCTAAATGATTTGGCGAAGTCGTTAACTCAATAGCTTGATCCAATTCCTCCATACTATAGGTGTTGCCAGTGTCTTTTTGTGCTAATTTTTTTTCAATCAAATTGGTGTATTTCACCATTTGACCACTCATTCTTGAAAAAATAAAATAGACCACTTGAATGACGCCCCCAAAGTCTTGTGCAAATCGAATATTATTTTGGGTCGCCATCACTTTAGGCATGATTTCGCCAAAAAATAAAAGCAATAATGTCACTGCTAAAACTTTGATAATAAATTCAATTCCTGGAACTGGTATTTGGTCAAATAGAAATAGATCGTCAATAAGGATATTTGAAACAAGGATGATACAAATATTAATAAAGCTATTTGCAATGAGCATGGAAGTCAACAATTTTTTTGGATCCTCTAATAGGTCAACAATTCTTTTGAGTGGTTTGTGATTTTTTATT
>Ga0209356_1000294_pt1 | contig 19513 bp, 17 predicted proteins | sample LauGreFaBDMM15SN_2_FD_188213 | JGI IMG/M metagenome (GOLD analysis project Ga0209356, IMG submission 188213) | Freshwater lake microbial communities from Lake Michigan, USA - Fa13.BD.MM15.SN (SPAdes) (version 2) | ecosystem: Environmental > Aquatic > Freshwater > Lake | place: Lake Michigan, USA...
ATACCAAAGTGAAGATGTGGGGCTGTGCCGCGCGCACTTCCTGTTGAACCAATAGCGCCAAGTAACCTGCCTGCTTTTACCGATAACCCAGGTTGAACGCTTGCAGGAATGGAACGCAAATGTGAACCGTAGTAACGAACTCCATCAGTTCCAATTATTGAAACATACAAGCCACCACGATCAATTCCTAAATTAGTCTTGCCACTCCAGTTATCTGTTCGATTAACTTCATCGACAACGCCATCGGTAGGAGCCACAAACTTGCAACCTGCCTTAGTCAAGATGTCGGTTGCGGCGTAATCATGATGTGCGCGGGCATAGTTAGCGGCGCAATCTGCAACTGGAAACACATACACAGGGGCTGCCTGGGCAGTTGTGGGAATAAACAATCCTGACAATAAAACTAGAGCTGTTAAATAGCGAAATCTCATGTTCTTAGGTTAACGCTGCACGATCCAATTTTGCTGTAACTGCCATGTGAGGAACAGTGAGCGCCCACACAACTACTAGCGCCATCCAAAAAAACTCATCTGTGAAATCTCTACCACTAAGCGCCAATATCCCAGCTACGACAAAGGTTCCTACTAAAGCGGGCAAACCCGGAATGACAGCATTTGAAAATGCTTTTCTGAGCATTCCTTGAGCAATGTTCTCAACACATCGGGGAAGCGCGAGGGTTAGTCGGGCTGTGTGGCGCATTGCGTGCCAGCATCCGAAGTACACAGCAAATGCAATTAGAGGAGGGGCAAGATGGGCCAAAAGTAATAACGCAGTTAGATCTAGAGCTTCTCTGTATCTCTTATCAAAAACCATAACTCCGATAGCAAGAATTGCAAAGCCGGTAATTGTGAGCAAAATTTCTGAATCTAAACCTTGATGCCAATTGATTAATGCTGGATTAACCGAAGCCAGAGCTTCGGTACTGGCAGAGTTAACAAGTGGAATAAACACCGGGGTGAAGCCGGCGGCTGGGATATAAAACCAACGATTGAGTTTTTTTGATCTGCCTGCCCGCTTATCAATTTCATTAATGAAGGCGGCATCACCGATTCCAAAGTGGATCGCACTCATGAAGAGAACAACAATGAATCCAACGATATTGAAGTTAAGAATTCCGATCACCGCCACAATGGCAACAGCAACATAGATAGCGATGAATAGAGCCATCTTCTTTGGCTCTGATTTGGGGAGTGTTACTAGGTGATCTAACGCCCCATGTGGAATTCCTATAGCAAGTGCAATAACGGCAATGACAACTTGCCACCCCATAGAGCCTTTACCCAAAAGATCAGAAAAAAACAAAGAAGCTGCGATTGCCAGACTCACAGAAACAGTTGAGAAAAGGCGAACTCGATTAAAGAGCACAGCAGCATTTTCTTGCATGTCTCCCCCTTTTTGACAACCCTATCAAAGGTGAATGTGAGAAGATCTGATGTGCAGAAATTCGGATACATGGCGATGCTTGCCTTCACGGTGTTTGGCTCTTTTTGGCTAGAGATAGTTCTAAAGACCAGCGTTTTGAAACGATGGAAACGAGCATTAATCAGCATCTTGCCGATTAGTTTCTTTTTTCTGGTCTGGGATGCCTACGCAATTGCTCAGGGCCATTGGTTTTTCAATCGCGACCGAATGCTCGGAATATACGGACCATTTGGTATTCCATTAGAAGAGTTTCTCTTTTTCATCATCGTGCCGATGGCCGCGATATTGACCCTTGAAGGAGTCACAACAGTTAAGCCTCATCTGCGTGAGAAGGAGTTCGGAAAGGATGAAAAGAATTGATCTATAGCGATATTGCCATAGCTGCATTTGGTATCTCAATCATTGTGGATCTATTTGTATTTAAAAACTCGCTTCTTACTCGACTTGCCTTCTGGCTTTCATACATGATCATTCTTCCTTTTCAATTGTTGACCAATTGGTGGCTAACTCACAGTCGCAGCGATGGAAAAGCAATTGTTATGTATGACCCTGATTCAATTATTGGTATTCGTATTGCATCTGCCCCATTAGAAGACCTCTTGTTTGGTTTTGCCCTGGTTCTTTCCGTCATGGGCATGTGGGAGTTCTGGGGCAGGCGCGGATTCCAGCGCAACAAATAACTACAGTAAAGTTAATCCCTTAGGGGCGGTAGCTCAGTTGGTTAGAGCCCGGAACTCATAATTCCGTCGTCGTCGGTTCGAGCCCGACCCGCCCCACTCGCAGTTGTAGGAATTAACTCGTCGGCTCAATCTCGAGAGTTATCTCTCAAATACCTAATCGCTAGTTAAAATTGAGTTCACCCAAATTACTGCGACCACTCACTTAACTCTCTCATGTGTGTCTATTGGGCAAACCTTGGCGTAACTTTTAGGTATGAGCGATCGAGTCTTACTAGTCATGGATGATGCTTTTGAATTAACGACCATGGCCGCCGCACTTAAATTGCATGGAACAAATGTAATAGGAGAAGCACAAAAAGAGTCGTCAGCGATTTTGTTAATGCGAAGTATGCAACCCAATGTGCTCCTCATTGATATGCATCTTTCAGATGAACATTCGATTACGATCGCAAATAATATTCGCAAGGAAACACCAACTATTGGGGTAGTTGTATTGGTGGCTTGCGCAGACCTCAGATTGCTAGGGGAATTCAGGTCTGGCCTCCCCGTTGGGGCCAAAGTTGTCATCAAGAGATCCATGAATAACGTTGCAACACTTTGTGATGTCATTTCAGAGTCAAGAGTCCTTGAACCAGATTCCCCGGTCACATGGGTTAGTGGCAACGTCTCACTCCATGAAAAAGCTTTGGAGAATTTGCTGTCGCAACTAACCGATCTCCAGATTGAAACTTTGCGTCTTGTGGCAGATGGCTTAACAAATGCTGAGATTAGTCGCATGAGATTTGTCAGTGAAAAAGCGATCGAACAGATTGTTTCTCGGATCGCACTGGTGCTCAATGTGCAGCCCGACAGATCAAAGAATTTACGTGTCCAATTAGTTGGTGAATACTTCAAATGGATAGGCGCGCCTAGGCACTAATTCTGCTGTTCTTTGAAGTTGCAAAGGTAAAGTTCGCGCTTATGGAGCTAGTAGAGATTCGTGCGCGATGGAATGAGGTACTCGATGCCCTCGAGTCAGAAAATCGCGTTGCCTGGATCGCATACTTCGACGCTCGCCTCAGTTCATTTGAAAACGGTATTTTGACCCTAGATTTTTCAGATAGTCGCAAGTTTGCTACCTCACATGAATACTCAGAAACTCGCCCTAACCTGAAATCTGCCTTAGTTGAAGCAATCAAATCCACTATCGGTATAGATGTTGAGATTATCGAACAATGAGACTCAAGATCTATCTAATTACTATGTCTTTAGTAGTTGCAGTCGCAGGAGCACCGCAATCTGTTGCGGCTACCTCAACTTTATCTATGTCAGTCAAGCAAACACCCAGTGCTTCAGAGACTTTGCTGACTTTGTATGGAAATCTCAAGCCAAACCGTTCAGGCACGACAGTAAAGATTCAGGTTGATACGGACGGAAAGTGGACGACTACTCGTTTTACAACAAAGGTCACCAAAGTTGGCACTTGGAAAGTTACTGCCCTTGCTACCGCCCTAAACGCTAATGTTCGCTATCGCGCCGTGTCAGTAATTGGTGGAAAGAGTTTGTACTCTCCTATTCGTTCCATTACTGTGAAACAGCAACCTGAGATATCAAATACTGATCCTGCTCAATTTATTGATTTAACTGGCCCTGGTGGTCGCATTCATGGCGCAGATATAAGTCGTTGGCAGCATCCCAACGATAAGCCCATAGATTTCGTGAAAATGTATGAAGCGGGAATGCGATTTGTTTTCATCAAGGCCTCTGACACTCGCGAAACAGCGGATCTACTTGCGGTCAAATATGCCGCGATGGATCATTATGCTGCACAAGCTGCAGGAATTTACACAGGCTTCTATCACTACGCAGTTTTACCTGGTGTCACAGATCCGGATGGAATAAAGAAAGATGCCTTAGCCCAGGCCCAGAAAGTTGTGTGGCGATTGGCATCAATGGGCGGCTATAGCGACAAAGACTTGCCATATGCACTCGATCTAGAAAATAAGTGTGTGCGTTACTCCTCATCCGGTGCCTGCCAAAAGTATGCAACACGAAGTGCTGTGACTTTATGGGCAACTACTTTTCTGGCATCTGTAAAAGAGAAAACAGGTAAAACTCCAATTCTCTACTCGTATGCAAACTTTCTAGAAAGCTCTATGACGCGAACTTCAGAACTTGCTCAATATCCTTTGTGGTTAGCACAGTATGCAATTGATCCAGCCAACCCGATTAATCAGCCAGGAATGAAAACTGGTGGTTGTTATGTGCACTCCTGGACTGGTGCAAACTGCGATTCCCAATGGACTGTGTGGCAATACTCTTCATGTGGAATTGCTCCTAAGTACGGAGTGCCTGGAAATAGATTAGATCTCAATGTCTTCCGCGGCACCCCTGCATCTTTCTTAGATTTAGCAAAAGGAAGCTGGGCACCATCACTAGTTGATCTGATGCCACAGCAAGAACCAACTGTGCTCAGCGTTGTGGGTCAGTCAGCAAGCACAACAAACAAACTTGTGACCTTCAAAGTAAATGTTGTTCGCCCCAGTGGCGCTCCTGTTGTGACAGGTAGCGTGAAATTGGTTTTTGATAAAACAACGACGCCGGCTACAAAGCCCACACAGACAGTCATGCGTGAAACAAGTGGCGTATGGACTCTTGCACTCAAAGGTGTATTAGCTGGCACATACAGTGGAAAGGTTTTGTTCGAAGATGTTTCTGGTACTCACGCGGAATCAACTTTTCCAGTCACTTTTGAAGTTACACAAGGGCCAATACCAACACCTAAGCCAACGCCTTCACCAACTGCTACTAAAAAGCCAACCACTGATGGTTGCAGAGGGCAGATTAAGAATTAACCTCAAGTAGCGCATCAAGGGCTACGATTTCGCGTTCAACTAACTCTACGTATTGCGCAACAGATTCTTTACGCTCTTTTGCACTCCAACCAAGAACTGGCGAGATCAGTGAGGCAACTTCATCTGCAAGATGAACACCATGATTGACCGCTTCAAAAGAGAGTCGCGTACGACGCGAAATTACATCATCTACAGAGCGCGCACCTTCATATGAGACTGCATAAACTATTTCTGCCTTGATGTATGGCAAGTCCGCATCAAGTTTCCCGGCTAGTTTTGGCTGCTCTTCAATTAATTCAAGAATCTCGCTAATGAGTGATCCGTGGCGGTTGAGCAAGTGTGTAACTGTTTCGACATCTAGCCCAGACTCTTGAGCAATACGCTCTTTCTGTTGCTCTAAAGCAAAGTAGCCATCGGCACCGACTAATGGAAGTTTTTCTGTTACAGACTCTTGAGTTATTTTGCGAAGTTCAATTACTGCGCGATCAACAACATCCTTGCCCATGACACGATAGGTCGTGTACTTACCGCCAGCAATAGAAACAAAACCAGCAGCTGGTCGATCAACTGTGTGCTCACGTGAAAGCTTGGTTGTTGTTGCGCTCTTGTTGTTTGCAACTAATGGACGCAATCCTGCGTACACGCCAATAATTTCATCTGCTTGAAGCTTTGGCTCGAGAACGCGATTGGCCTGATCCAATATGTATTGAACATCTTCACGAGTAGCAAAAGGTTCTGCACGATCACCCTCATATGGAGTATCTGTTGTGCCAACGATCCACTTGTCTCCCCATGGAATTATGAATAGCACTGAGACTGGAGTCTTCAAGATGATTCCGGCATCAGACTTAATGGCTGATCCAGGAACAACAATGTGTGCGCCTTTACTCATTGTCACGTGATATCCCGGAGTTAATTCAAAGCGCTCATGTAGTTGATCACTCCACACGCCTGCGCACATAATCGTTGCACCTGCTTTAATCGCAATCTTCTTTCCTGATGCTAAATCAAGAGCATTCACGCCAACAACACGCTTGCCTTCGCGAATCAATGATTCTGCCGAAACCTGGGTTGCAATAATTGCGCCGTGGCGTGCTGCAGTTCGTGCAACTGCCATTGTGTGGCGGGCATCATCAACTTGGGCATCAAAGTATTTGATAGCACCGGTAACAATGTCATGACGCAATGATGGTGCGATCTCATTAATTTGTTTTTGACTTAGGTGCTTGTGCCAAGGCAGTGCACGCTGAAATCCACGTAATGCGTCATAGAGGGCTAAACCCGCTCCAACGTAGGTGCGCTCTTTGAATTTTTCAGTAAGTGGAAATAGGAATCCGACTGGCTTAACAAGATGTGGACATAATGTTGAAACCATTAGTTCGCGCTCGTGTAATGCTTCACGTACTAATTTGAAATCGTATTGTTCAAGATATCTAAGGCCACCATGGATTAGCTTGCTAGATCTACTCGATGTTCCAGATGCGATGTCTTGGGCCTCGATGAGGGCGACTTTTAATCCACGGGAGGCAGCATCTAATGCTGCGCCAACGCCGTTGACTCCCCCGCCAATAACAAGAATGTCGAATTGTTCTGTGCCTAATTGGGAAATGGCAGAGTCACGCTGGTCTGGACCAAGTTGTGACAAGAACATATGCGTTGCATCTCCGTATCGAGTGAGTACGCTAAGCCTAACTTACGGCGAGGGGTTGTGCATCGTGGCATATATCGGCAGTTTGGATCAGGGCACGAGTAGTACTCGATTCATGATCTTTGACCACGCTGGCCAGGTTGTTGGACAACACCAACTAGAACACCGCCAAATCCTTCCACAAGCAGGCTGGGTCGAACATGACGCAGCTGAAATTTGGGAGCGTGCGCAAGAAGTAATCGCTGGCGCTCTCAAGCAAGCTAACATTTTGGGCTCAGATTTAGCAGCTATTGGACTGACCAATCAACGTGAAACAACGGTGGTGTGGGATGTAACAACGGGTCAACCGCTATCTAATGCAATTGTTTGGCAGGACACTCGTACTACTGAGTTCTTGGCTTCCTTATCTGATGCCCAACAAGAAAAGATTCGCCACACAACCGGCTTAACAATCGCCCCTTACTTTGCTGGCAGCAAGATGAATTGGTTTCTAAAAAATGTGCCAGCGGCACAAGGTGCCAATGCCCGCTTTGGAACTATTGATTCATGGCTGCTCTGGAACTTATCTGGCGGTGTCCGCGGAGGCGTTCACGCAACTGATGTAACAAATGCCAGCCGTACATTATTAATGAACCTTGAAACCTTGGATTGGGACGCTGAACTTCTTTCCATCTTTGACGTTTCACGTTCCGCCCTTCCTGTTATTAAATCTTCCTCTGAGATCTATGCGCTAACAGATCCCCACGGTCCATTTGGCACAGCAATTCCTATTGCAGGAATCTTGGGAGATCAGCAAGCTGCGATGGTTGGTCAGGTCTGTTTTGAGCGCGGTGAATCAAAGACAACATATGGCACTGGAAACTTCGCACTACTAAATACAGGAACTGAAATTGTGCGCTCTAAGAATGGCCTTCTGACAACTGTTTGCTTCAAACTTGGAGATGCCCCAGCACATTACGCACTTGAAGGCTCTGTTGCAGTTACTGGCTCTGCAATTCAATGGCTGCGCGATCAATTAGGAATTATCACAAATGCAGCAGAGACTGAAAGCTTGGCATCCTCTGTTGCAGATACTGCAGGTGTTTACTTTGTCCCGGCCTTTTCAGGATTGTTTGCTCCGTACTGGCGCACAGATGCACGCGGAGTGATTGTTGGATTAACTCGCGCTGCAACAAAGGCACATCTTGCACGCGCAGCACTTGAAGCAATTTGCTATCAAACACGCGATGTCATGGATGCAATGGTTGCCGATAGTGGCGTTCCGATGAAGGAAATGCGTGTTGATGGAGGCATTACCGCTAATTCTCTCTGCATGCAGATGCAGGCAGATGTCATGGGAATTGATATCACTCGACCATTAATTGGTGAAACTACCGCCCTCGGTGCTGCATACGCAGCTGGCTTGGCAGTTGGTTTTTGGTCATCTACCGATGAACTTCGAAAGCAGTGGCAACAATCTCGTCGCTGGAATTCAACAAGTACAGCAGAACAACGTGAAGTTGGTTATGCAGGTTGGAAAAAGGCTGTGGAGCGAACCTTGAATTGGGTTGATTAAGCCTTACTTATTTCGATCAAGAACGCATTTGCAGGAGCCAGAATTGGCGCAGTCACACCAATTGCAGACAGCGCAGAACCTGACATCGTTATTCCTGCCATCCACTCAGGTGGAGTAATTAACATAAAGCGTGGCTTACCTGCTGGAAACACAGCCTTGATTACATAGTTTGAGTTCTCATCTAGCCCAGGAAACTTGAGGGGTGATGGGTGAATTGAAACTGCTGGGGTTAATTGAACGTAAGCAAAAATTGCACGAGATGCATCATGCGCAGTCACGCCATGTAGATATGCATGTGCTTCTGGATAGTCAACGCGGACCATTTTTCCGGAATGAAGCAGGCCGCGGTTGTTCTTGTAGTACTGGGCCCATGTTGCTAAATGCTTTCGCTCTTCTGGTGTTGCTTCAGTGATATTCCATTCAATGCCCGCATGGCCGAATAAAGCTGTTGTTGCGCGCATAGAAAGCTCTAGTGTGCGACCTGTTTGGTGACCATGAGTTGGCCCAATGTGAGTACCAAGGAGTTCAGGTGTAATAACATGCGCGGTCCAACGCTGAATTGTTTGGCGCTCTAACGCATCATTGTTATCGCTCGTCCAGAAACGATCCACATAATCAATAACGCCTAAGTCAATACGTGCGCCACCTGATGCGCAGGATTCAATTTCAAGTCCTGGATGACGCTTTTTTAGCTCTGCAAATAAACGATAGATCGCTTGTGTTTGGCGATGAACACCAGCTGCGCCAAGGTGGCCCGCATCTACTAACACGCGATTGTGATCCCACTTGATATATGCAATGTTGTGAGCAGCAAGAACAGCTGAGGTTTGCTCCAGCACGTGATTGAAAGCGCCATCGTGGCCAATATCTAGAACTAACTGATGGCGCCATAGTGGTGGAACACGATCTGCTTCATGCAATATCCATTCAGGATGGGCGCGATATAAATCTGAATCTGGGTTAACCATTTCGCCCTCAAACCACAGGCCAAATTCAATTCCCTTGTCATTGATGTACTTAATGATTGGTGACAAACCATTTGGCCAAACAGCAGGATCGATAACCCAATCCCCTAAGCCAGCGCGATCATTACGACGGGAATGGAACCATCCATCATCTAGAACTACGCGCTCAATACCAACTTCGGCGGCAACATCAACTAGCGCCTTGATCTTTTCTTCGTCATGATCAAAGTACAACGCTTCCCACATATTTAATGTAAGTGGGCGCTCTTTCTTTGGATGAACCTCACGCGCTCGAAGGTACGAGTGGTAAGCAGCGCTTACGCCATCTAATCCTTCTGCTGAAAATACTGAAACCAAAGCAGGTGCTTCATATGTTTGACCTGATCCCAATATCAATTCACCTGGTAGCAATAGCTCGCCAGCACCTATTGATTGTGAACCATCAAATAGTTTTTCAATTAAATAATGTGAGTTACCGCTCCAGGCAATGCTTGTGGCCCATGCGCTTCCTGATTGGAAAGAAGTTTGCGCAGTTAGTGCGATATCTGCGATAGAAAAGTTGTGTCCACTGCGACCTTCTCGAGATTCTCGAACCCAGGTACCAGTTGCGATTTCTTTGCGCTGTGGGTTGCGCTCATTTGACCAACGACCGGCAAAATCTAAAGTTTGTGTGGCTTCCTTTGGAAGGGGCAACCAATGAATAAACTCATTGAGGCAGTATTCGGTATTACCTAGATTCTTAACAGTTGCTCTTTGAAACAAAACACCATGCTTATCAAGGTCAAATGTGATTACAACTTCAAGCTCTGCATGAAGATCTCTGAAAGTTATTGCAACGTGGTTACCTTGATGATGAAAATCTGTGACTTCAAACTTTGTTGACCATGCTTTTCCATTACGGTGTCCAGATAGTGTTGGGCGGCCTAAGAATCCGCGAGAACTCTCACGCATGATTCCGGGAAACTGTGGCTCATCCCAAGAACTATTTGCAATCGATGGACGAATGGCTGTTTGCACAGATGCGAGATCTCCATGAATGGGTGCGCCCCAGTGTTGGATCACCAGGGCGCCTTCGACTACTTCAAGCAGTAGTGAAGACGATGGCGCGCTCAATAGTGCAGATTGCTTACTCACAAAGGTAGAGTAACGACACTATGGGCGAGAGTAAAAAACTAAAAGCAGGCGTCATCAGAAATGATCGCCACATGGCCGATGGTCGAACAATTCGTTACTACGACACCGCCGGCCAAGCGCGAATTGTTGAAGATGCCAGGCCTCAGGAAGAGCAACCAGGAATTGGTGAACTTCGCCTAGATCCATTGGTCAATGAATGGGTTGCAATGGCAGCTCATCGTCAAGGACGAATCTTTTTGCCTCCAAAGGAGCTATGCCCTTTGTGTCCCACCACTGGTGAATTGCTGACGGAAATTCCGGAATCAGATTTTGAAGTAGTTGTCTTTGATAATCGCTCGCCATCACTTCGCCCACCTGTCGGTGATTGGGCACTTCCTGACATGGTTGGCCCTGAAACTGATTTAGGAACTGCTGCAGGTAAGTGTGAAGTAATTTGTTTTACAGCAGAACATGGCAAAGCATTTAAAGATCTCACCCCACAACGTGTTCGCACATTGCTTGAGGCATGGATTGATCGCACCTCAGAGCTTTCAGAAGAGAGCTTTATTGAGCACATCGCACCATTTGAAAACCGCGGAGAAGAAATTGGTGTGACCCTGTCGCATCCACACGGTCAGATTTATGCCTATTCATATATTCCAACCCGTGTTGAAAAGATGTTAGCTGCTGCCAATAAATACAAGGAGCAAACAGGCAAGGTTTTGTTTGATGAAGTTATTGCCCGTGAAATTAGAGATAAAGAGCGCATCATTGCAAGAAATGATCGTTGGATCGCATATGTTCCATACGCTGCCCGTTACCCTTTTGAAATTCACATCACTCCCCTCAATCCAGTTGCAGATCTAACTGGATTAACAGAGGCCGATCGTGATGCTTTCCCAGAGATCGCATTGGAAGTAACATGCAGATTAGATGGCGTCTTTGGAATTGAAATGGCATATATCGCAGCCTGGCATCAAGCACCTGTGCGCGTTGGCCGAGATGTAATGCGACTTCACTGGCAGATCACAAGTGTTCGTCGCGCCCCAGGAAAATTAAAGTATCTAGCTGGTTCTGAATCTGCGATGGGTGCATTCATTATGGATATGCGTCCAGAACAATCTGCTGCTCAGTTGCGTGAAGTAGTTTTGTAATGCGGGTTTTAGTAACTGGCGGCACTGGCTATATCGGAGCAACTGCAGTTGAAATTCTGTTAACCCAAGGCTTTGAAATCTCGATTTTAGATGATTGCAGTATGGGCCATGCCGATACGGTCCCTGCTGGTGTGCGCTTTGTTAAAGGTTCACTTCTCAACCGTGCTGAAGTAGCAGATGCCCTTACTGGTTGCGATGCGGTCATGCACTTTGCAGGCAAGTCCCTTGTTGGAGAATCTGTTGAAAAGCCTGATCTCTACCACTCAGTCAATGTTGATGGAACTCGCATCTTGCTTGATGAAATGTGCAAACAATCAATTACCAAAATCGTCTTTTCATCATCTGCAGCCACCTATGGTGAGCCGAAGAGTGTGCCAATTCTTGAAACATCCGAAACCAATCCAACTAATCCATACGGTGCTACAAAGCTTGCAATCGATCACATGATCACAGCAGAGGCAGCAGCGCATGGAACATCTGCAGCTTCCCTTCGCTACTTCAATGTGGCAGGTGCGCTAAAGGCAAAGCGTGGCTGGCTAGCAGAGCGACATAACCCTGAAACACATTTGATTCCAAATGTTTTGCGCAGCACAACAGATAATCCTGTAAAGATATTTGGTACTGATTGGCCCACAGAAGATGGAACATGCATCCGTGACTACGTTCATGTCATTGACTTAATCGATGCACATCTCAAAGCGCTGAATTCATTAGGAAAGCCTGGGCACGAGATATATAACTTAGGTAGTGGTTCTGGTTACTCAGTGCGCGAAGTAGTTGCTGCAGCAAGTGCTGCTACCGGACATCAGATTCCATTTATTGATTCTCCGCGCCGTGCTGGAGATCCAGCGGTTTTAATTGCAGATATTTCAAAGGCCAAGACACATCTTTGGTGGGAGCCAACTCGAGATATGAACACAATGGTTTCTGACACCTTGAAATCAATGGCATAAGAATGAGCTCGATCGAAGGTAAATTTCTTGCAACATTCGGCGAAGAACCAGATCTAGTTGCAGCTGCTCCAGGGCGCGTTAATTTAATCGGCGAACACATCGATTACAGCGAAGGCTTTGTCCTTCCCTTTGCGATCAAAGATAGAACATTGGTTGCCGCTCGAAAGCGGGATGACTCAACTTTTCGAATTGCATCCGTTCAGCGCCGCAACAAGATTGTCACCGTTGATATCAACAATGTTAAGCCTGGACTTAAAGGTGAATGGGAGCGATACGCACTAGGCGTCCTGTGGTCGATGGGCGTAAAAAGTGGAGTCGATCTGATGATTGATGGGCATGTTCCACTTGGTGCAGGACTTTCTTCTTCTGCAGCTCTTGAATGTTCTGTAGCAACAGCAATGAATCATTTGTTTGATATGGGATTTAATCTTGAAGAGCTTGCACGCTTAACTCAAAAAGCTGAGAACCAATATGTGGGAGTCCCCTGCGGCATCATGGATCAGTCTGTTTCCCTCATGGCAACAACTGGATCTGCCCTACTGCTGGACTGCAGAGATCTTTCAACTCGCAATATTCCTTTTGATGTTGCATCACACGGTTTAGAGCTACTAATTATTGATACGCAAGCCCACCATGCATTAACTGATGGTGGCTATGCCGAGCGCCGCGCATCCTGTGAATCTGTTGCAGCTAAATTATCTGTTAAATCCATGCGTGAATTAACGATGGAACAGTTAGCTGCTTCCCGAGTTAAATTGACGGAGACTGAATACATCCGTGCACGTCATGCTGTTAGTGAGATGAAGCGAGTTCTAGATTGCGTAGAAGCGTTAAGTGGTGGCGATTTTGTGAAAGTGGGGCAGTTAATTAATGAATCGCATGTTTCATTGCGCGATGATTACGCCGTTTCCTGTGCTGAACTAGATATAGCAGTTGATGCATCGTTAGCAGCAGGTGCTCTGGGATCACGCATGGTGGGTGGTGGCTTTGGTGGCAGTGCAATCGCTCTGATTGAGGCTGCAAAGACCACAGAAACAATTCGCGCAGTTGAAAAAGCTTTTGCAGATAGGAAATTTAAGGCTCCACGGTTTTTTACATCGCTACCAAGTCAAGGCGCAGTTCTCTTATCTAGACGCTGACTTCTATATTTGAATTACAGCGGATTGATTGACAGTACTTCTACCCCGCCAATTGCACCTAGAACATTAAGTAGATCAGTTGGATCACTACCTGGAATAGCAACAGTTATATCGTCATACCCTTTGCCATCTTCAGACTTCACAACTGCAAGCGCACGGATGTCTCCCCCTGCTGCGCCAATTGCAGATGCTAGTAGTCCTAATGAACCCGGACGATCTGGAATAGCTACATTTAGTTGGAAGAGTGCCATGTGAAAACCTTATCCCTAAATCTTCAAGCCAAGATTATCCAGTCGCCCTTAATGGCAACCTTTACTGAAGGCAGTGGACTGGTTGCAGGTCCTGCTACCACAGCGCCCTTTTTGAAAGGATCAAAGCTGGCACTATGGACCGGGCAAACGATCAACTTTCGTGGTGCGAAGTATTTTGCTAATCCCCCTTGGTGAGGACAGATTGTTTGAAATGCAAAGACACCGGTCTTTGTGCGAAACAAGAGCGCTGGTGCGCCATTCTTGAGTTGAAAAGAATATGTCCCGCCAACTTTGATCTTGCTTAACTTAACAATCTGATGATTGGCTGCAAGGGCCGGAGTTCCAAACAGGGTTGTACTTGCCCCAACTAGGGCCATTCGAAGCGCGGATCTACGCGAGAGCTTCATGCTCCCTGACTTGGATTCGAACCAAGAACCTGTCGATTAACAGTCGACTGCTCTGCCGTTGAGCTATCAGGGATTAGAGGTGCAAGCGCAAACTCTAGCGCACACACGGGTTTGGACAAAAACTAAAGGCTGCCGAGCGCCAAATCATGCAGAGATCTGCGGGCGCTTTCCAGTGCAACTAATTGGGCAAAAGCAGCCGTGTATTCGATCTCATTTTCTACTGGATTTAAGCGCTGAAGCGAAGATTTCAGTTCGGCGATAGATCTTGAAATCGCTACCTCTCGCAAACGAGCCACGATGCTTGCAACATATGCAGCAGTTGGCTTTCCATCGGCCCGGATTGGTTCAACAGTTAATTCTGTAAACAAAGCCTTCACATTGTCATCAGCAATATTATCTGGTGCGATTTGTTCAACAGCATCAATAGCCACACGCAATGCAACATAAGCAGGGTGCGTAAAGGCACCAGCCTCAATTGAACTCCATAGTTCGCCAACAAGTAGTGATGGCTCTTGTAGCTTCGCCTTTAATACTTCGCGCTCCAGAATCAATCTTGCTTCATTGGGATCTGGTCTAAAGTTTGGTTGAGCAGTTGTTTCTTCAACAGATGATTGTTGTGTTGGAGAAGTTTTAACACCTCGAGAAACTGCCTTTGTAACAATTTCAACTTCAACGCCAAGCCACCCTGCAAGTAATCTGGTGTATTCAGGGCGCAATGACTTATCTCGGATCTGAGCAACTAATGGTGCTGCCGCATTTAATGCGTTTACTCGACCTTCGGCAGAATCTAATTTGTGATGTTTCAATTCTGCTCGGATTGCAAACTCAAAGAGTGGAACACGGCGGGCTATTAAATCGCGCAAAGCAAGATCGCCCTTTTCTTGGCGAAGCTCACAAGGATCTAATCCATCTGGCTCAACTGCTACAAATGTTTGCGTAACAAACTTCTGGTCCTCGCTAAATGCGCGCAAGGCTGCTTTTTGTCCTGCCGCGTCACCATCAAAGGTGAAGATAACTTCGCCTCTAAATGCATCATCATCCATTAACAATCTGCGCAAAATGCGAATGTGGTCTGCGCCAAATGCCGTACCGCAGGTTGCAACCGCTGTTGTAATGCCGGCAAGGTGGGCTGCCATTACATCTGTATAGCCTTCAACGATGACTGCTTGACGCTTCTTAGCAATTTCCTTCTTTGCGACATCTAGTCCGTAAAGCACTTGGCTCTTCTTATAGATCGGAGTTTCAGAGGTATTTAAATACTTTGGACCCTGATCATCAGCGTCACTAGCAAGCTTTCTAGCACCAAAGCCAACAATGTCTCCTGAGATGTCTTTGATTGGCCACATCAATCGATTACGGAACTTGTCGATTGGTCCGCGTTGGCCCATCTTTGAAAGTCCAGCAAGTTCTAGCTCATCAATTGTGTAACCCAAAGCGCGCAAATGTTTTGTGAGGCCATCCCATTCATCAGGTGAGTAGCCCACACCAAACTGCTCGCAGGCTGCGCGATCAAAGCCACGCTTTGTTAGTAACTCGCGTCCATGGGCCGCACCTGGTGATGAATTGAGTTGTTCTTGATAAAACTTTGCGGCCTCGCCATGGGCCGCGATTAAACGGTTGCGAGTACTAGATGTAACAACAGGTCCGGTGTTTGAACCCTCGTCATATCGGAGGGTGTAACCGATACGATCTGCAAGACGCTCGATTGTTTCTGTGAAAGTTAAGTGATCAATCTTCATTAAGAATGCAATGACATCTCCGCCAGTTTGGCAACCAAAGCAGTGGAAATATCCTTTACTTGGTGTCACATGAAATGAAGGTGACTTTTCATCGTGAAATGGGCACAAACCTTTTTTCTGACCGCCACCTGCATTTTTTAGTTGAACGTAATCTGCAACTACTTCATCGATAGGCGCGCGATCGCGGATGTATGCAACATCCTCATCTCTAATGCGACCGCTCATGTTCGTACCCTACCGATTAGCAAGTAGGCGTGCATGCAAGGCATAGGCACCCGGGTCGGTAAGGGCAGCAACCTGGTCAATTATCACCCGCATTTTGGCCACTTCATCGCCCGCCTCATTCCAGGGCTTCTGGAAGTAAGAATCTAGTTCACTCGGATTTTTCAATAGCATCTCAACTAACTCGCCAATGATTACCTGTTGTTTTGCATATCTATCTTGTGAGTGTGCAGCATTAATCAAGTAATGCCCAGCAATAGCCTTTAAGAAATCTACTTCAAGTTTTTGCTCACGAGGGATTTCAAGGTCTGCGCTATAGCGTGAAAGTGGGCCGTCACCGTGCACTTTACGAGTTTGGATCTCTGCTGCTAAAACAAAACGACCAATTAATTGGCTAGTTGAATCCTTCATACGGGCAAGGCTGCGATGGCTTCCGTCGTAATAATGCGGCCAAGCAGAGAGGGCAGAAAGTCGCGCGTGAGCATCAATAGCTTCTTGCTCCGTGGCATCGCTCTTGTAATCAACGATCATGACTTTGTAGAGCTCTGCAAAGTCTTGTTCAAAGTTTTTAACAGAAACTTGGCCCGCAAATATTGCATCTTCTAAGTCGTGGACTGAGTATGCGCAATCATCAGACCAATCCATGATCTGAGCTTCAATGCATTTCTTGCCTGCAGGTGCATCTTTGCGCATCCAATTAAAGATCTCTACATCATCATCGTAAACACCAAACTTACGAGGATTCTCAGTACGTGGCCATGGATACTTCGTTGCACCATCTAGAGATGCGCGAGTTAAATTAAGTCCAATACTTTTTCCAGTCGCATCAACCGTCTTTGCTTCTAGGCGAACTAAAAGTCTAAAACTTTGCGCATTACCTTCAAAGCCACCAAAATCTTGAGCAATCTCTGCCAACGCTTCTTCGCCATTGTGGCCAAAAGGTGGATGGCCAAGATCATGTGCAAGGCAAGCGGTATCTTGCAAATCAGGATCTGCACCGAGTGATTCACCCAGTTCGCGCCCAATCTGTGCGCACTCCAAAGAGTGTGAAAGTCTGGTGCGTTGAAAATCATTTTCCCAAGGAACTGCTACTTGTGTCTTTGCAGCTAATCGCCGAAGTGCGGCTGAGTGAATTACTCGAGCACGATCACGCATGAACTCAGTTCGACCAGCGCGCTTTGCAGGTTCATCTAAGAACCGTTCTTGATCAAATGCGCTGTAGCTCATGGCAATACCTTAGTAACAATGTCTGCATCCGGTAAGTGATCACTTATTTGTAGCCCGCGCTTGCCTACAGTTATATAGACCAAATACGCACCTGCTTCACGTATTAGGTATCTGTAACCACTATTTGCAATGGTATTTGGACCTGTTTGCACGGGAGAACATGTACTAATCACTCTCTGATCATTTGCCATCGCCATTGCGCGCTTGCAGTGATACGGATCTGTCACGATGATGACATCACTGACATATCGTTTTTTCATCACAGCGGCATAGGCTTTAGTACTAACTAACGTATCTCGACCCTCTTCAATTGCAGTTATCTTCTTCGAAGGTATTCCATTCATGCGCAGCCAATACTTGCTAGATGCCGCCTCCGTTGTCCTGTCCCCTGGCGCACCTGCGCCAACAGTAATAATTGAGGATGCATATCCAAGATCATAAATTCGTTTTGCTTCAATCAAACGTGCCTCTAGAGCATCTCCTGGCTTGCCGTTTAATTGCGCAGTACCCAAAACAACAATGACATCTGCTTGTCTTACAACAGGATTCTTAGCTGCGCGCCACACTTGTGAAACTCCATAGGCAGGAGCAATCAATGCAAGAACTACAACGATTGTGATGATGCGGCGAATAAATCTAAATAAAAACATCTATCCGCCAGAAAACGCATCCTCTAGTTCAACGTGAACTAGTTCATCAGGGTCATTGAGCCAACCGTCAGGCAATGTTGGTGGGCGACCATGGCTTGTGCGACCACGTGGCTTGTCTCCAACCTCTGTTGGATAAGGCTGATCTTCTAATTGATCCAAAAGATTGCGCATCTCCTGCAGTGAAGAAACCATTCCCAGATCATGTCTAATCTCTCGTGGTACACGGAAACCCTTTAAATACCAGGCCATGTGCTTTCGCATATCGCGCATTCCACGATCTTCAGACTCTAAGTACTCAGTAATCAAATTTGCATGGCGGAACATAACTTCTCGCACTTCATGCAAGGTTGGCGTGATCTGAACTCCATCACCTTTAAGTGCTGACACTAAATCTGTAAACAACCATGGACGTCCGAGACATCCACGTCCAACCACAACGCCGGCGCAACCGCTTTGTTCAACCATTTCAATTGCATCGCGTCCAGACCAAATATCTCCATTGCCTAGAACAGGTACTCCAGTTGGCTTTAAATGCTCCACAAGGCGCGCAATTGCAGACCAATCGGCTTTTCCTTCATACATCTGTGCTGCCGTGCGAGCATGTAGTGCAACCCATGCAACACCTAAATCAGCTGCAGATTTAGCTGCTTCTAAATAGGTTTCATGATCACTATCAATACCAATGCGCATCTTTACTGTTACTGGGATTCCAAAAGGCTTTGCTGCCTCTACTGCTGCACCAACAATATTTGAAAAGAGCTTGCGCTTGAAGGGAAGGGCTGCTCCCCCGCCTTTGCGAGTCACCTTTGGCACTGGACATCCAAAGTTCATATCGATGTGATCGGCTAAGTTTTCTTTTCCAATCATTGTCACAGCAGCACGCATCGTTGTTGGATCAACGCTATATAACTGCACAGAACGTGGCCATTCATCTTTGCCAGGAACAATCATTCGAAGAGTTTCTGGACGTCGTTCAATGAGTGCGCGTGCTGTAACCATTTCAGAAACAAATAATCCAGCACCTTGTTCGCGGCACAAGGTGCGAAATGGAGCGTTAGTTATTCCAGCCATGGGTGCTAGAACAACCGGCGGATCTATGTAGTGATCACCGCTTGCTAATGGAAGTAAGAGTGGCTTTAGCAACCTAGTAAACGAGGTGCTAGCCATGCTTCGACCTGATCTAGGCCGATGCGCTCTTGCGCCATTGTGTCGCGATCGCGAATTGTTACTGCATTATCTTCAAGAGTTTCAAAGTCAATGGTGATGCAGTAGGGAGTACCAATTTCATCTTGACGACGGTAGCGGCGACCAATTGCGCCTGCATCATCAAAATCAATACTCCAGTTCTTGCGAAGTTGGGTTGCAAGGTCGCGTGCCTTAGGAGATAGATCAGCATTACGTGAGAGAGGCAGAACTGCAGCCTTAATTGGTGCCAGGCGATGATCAAGCTTGAGTACTGCGCGCTTTTCCATCTCGCCCTTGCTATTTGGTGCTTCATCTTCTGTGAAGGCATCCATCAAGAATGTAAGCGTGCAGCGATCAACACCTGCTGCA
>Ga0209356_1000296_pt1 | contig 19458 bp, 21 predicted proteins | sample LauGreFaBDMM15SN_2_FD_188213 | JGI IMG/M metagenome (GOLD analysis project Ga0209356, IMG submission 188213) | Freshwater lake microbial communities from Lake Michigan, USA - Fa13.BD.MM15.SN (SPAdes) (version 2) | ecosystem: Environmental > Aquatic > Freshwater > Lake | place: Lake Michigan, USA...
GCTTACGAACTACAAAAGCATCAACACTTCTGCCACGAGCGGCAGCTTGGTGCAACACAGCAGTTGCAACTGGATCTGCACCCATAGTCAAACCACCAATAGCATCAAAGTCAGTAACAGAGTTTGCATCTAGAAGATCAAGCATTACCTGACCAATAAGAACAGCAGCTTCGTGGTGAAGAGTTGCTCTACGAAGATCGACGTAGTAATCAGCTTCGATACCACTGGAAAGAGTCACTCTGCCATGCACAACAGCAAGTTCTTTAATTAGTTCAATAAGGCGGGGCTTGGCAGGAGAAGAAAAGGTCATGCCTTAAGTTTAAACAGTGCGCATAGCAACTCATAACGTTAACTCAATTAGAACCCGTGTCTCACGTGTAGTGGACTGGATGGTGCGAGCCGATATCGATGTATTAGCTATGCAAGAGATCAAGTGCAAGCCTGAGCAGTTCCCCATGCAGGCCTTTACTGACGCTGGTTACCACGTCGTATTACACGGTCTAAACCAGTGGAACGGTGTTGCCTTTGCAAGCAAGATACCTGCTGAAGACGTTGAAATCGGCTTTGCCGATATGCCAGGCTTCGGTCCAGAACTAGCCCAAGAAGCCAGAGCAATAGGTGCAACATTTGAAGATGTAAGGCTCTGGTCTCTATACATTCCTAACGGTAGAACACTTGAAGACCCTCACTACGAATACAAGCTCAACTGGTTAGACAGACTAGCCGCAGCATCTGCAGAGTGGTTAGAGCATGACCCTAACCAATCCCTTGCCCTTATGGGTGATTTCAACATCGCTCCCCTAGATACCGATGTCTGGGACATGGATGAGTTCATTGGTTCAACCCATGTCTCTCAAGCAGAGCGAGATGCCTTTGAAGCATTCGAACAAATTGGTTTAACTGATGTAGTTAGACCACTGGTTCCAGATGGATACACATACTGGGATTACCAACAACTTAGATTCCCTAAGAACGAGGGAATGAGAATCGACTTCATTCTAGGAAGCGAAGCATTCGCAGAACGAGTAACCTCCGCAGAAATAGTTAGAGATGAGCGTAAAGGTGAAGGCCCTAGCGATCACGTTCCTGTTGTAGTTGACATTGACTAATGGATTTCACCTTCACCGCAGAAATGATTGAGTGGCGAGGTCCAGCGCCTTTTTACTATCTCCCAATTCCTAAAGATATCTGTGAAGAAATCAATGCAGCAGCAAAACTACTTAGCTACGGCTGGGGAGTAATACCGGTAACTGCAACCATCGGTAAGACAACATACACAACTTCACTATTTCCTAAAGATGGAATCTATTTACTTCCAGTCAAAAACGCAGTTCGCTTGCCTGAGAAGTTAGAACTAAGTATGAAAGTGAAAGTGAAACTTAGTCTTTAGCTAAAAATGCTTTGCGTTGGTTTTCTGAATACTTCTCGATTGCATACCTAAGCATTGTTCTTGGCATCTGGTTTTTGTATTTGACTAAAAAATCGGTGAGAAGATCTTTATCTCGTTTGCCGACTTCTCTAAGCATCCAGCCAGCTGCCTTATGTATTAGGTGATGCTCGTCAGTTAGCGCTTCCTTAGCCATGGCTAGTGTCGGCCCATGCTTACCCTTACGGATAAGTGGGAAGGTAAGGATTATGGATGCTCTTCGTTCCCACAAGTTTTCTGACTTAGCTAAAGCCCTTAGAAATGGTGCACCATAACCGAGATGCCTTGTAAGTATTTCGCCCATGTATGGTGCACTAGCATCAATCAAATCCCAGTTATTGACCTTGTATGTCTTTACCAGCATCAACCAGAATTCAAATAGTTCGATACGTTCAGAATCGTCTCTAGCCTTGGCGTATTTGTGATTCAAGATTATGAGAGCCGTCAGACGCTCTTCGTGATACTTAGAATTCGCTAGAGTAACCAATTCCTCTTGAGGTAGATCTCTGAACTTCTTAGCAATCAGCCTGGTATTTGGAACAGTGATTCCTAGGAATACATCTCCGGCACCATAATCGTCCTGACCAAAGACTTTAGTTTTAGCTGAACCTACTGCGCGCTCTGGACTAGCCAGTGCCTTTAGTTCTTTACGGAGTTGCGATAACTCAGACATTTACTTGTCTCTCCAAATCTCAACGGCATTAGATTTCTTAGGTCTCTTACCGGTAGGCAAACTGATGGTTCCTGAATCACCAACTGCGAACACTCGGTTACCTGGTTGTCTCATTGCCAGTTCCTCTACCAAACGCTCTAGCTCCGCTACCCGTGACTTTAGATCAACTGCCTGGTTCTCTAGGTCCATGATTCTCTTGATAGCAACCAGAGAGACCCCCTCGTTAGAGAGCTTTGCTACCTCAACCAACTGAGTGACATTGCGCAGGGTATATCTTCTACTCTGTCCGCTGGTTCTAGAAGGCTTTACCAACCCCATGCGGTCATACTGTCTCAGAGTCTGCGGATGCATGCGAGCAAGCTCTGCAGCAGCTGCAATAGTCAGTATGGGTGCATCAGGATCGATGTTGTTCATTACAACAATCCTGCGCGGTTTAGTAGATCTTGACGAGGATCTTCGTCAGGTAATGCCTCTTCAAATTCCTTGAGAGCTTTAGCTGCCTTCTCGCTAATGTGAGAGGGAACTAGAACTTCAACAGTTGCTAGGAGATCTCCGGTGCCCTTAGCTGTTGTCACACCTTTACCTTTAACTCTTAGAACTCTTCCGTTAGGAGTATTAGGAGCAACCTTTAGCTTCACTGGATCTCCACCAAGAGTTGGAACAGTGATGGTTGCACCCAATACTGCTTCAGCAAAAGTAACTGGAACAGACAAACGAAGATTATTGCCATCACGAGAGAACACTGCGTGAGGTTTTACAGTAACGGTAATGATTAGATCACCATTAGGTCCGCCGTTAGGTGAAGGTTGTCCTTTACCGCGTAACTTAATCTTCTGACCATCTAAAACACCGGCTGGAATTTTTGCGTTGATAGGCGCTATGCCTGAGTATTCAAGTTTGATGGTTGTGCCATTTACTGAATCAATGAAAGGAATGGTTGTTGTTGCAGAAAGGTCTTGACCTGGCATCGGGCCACCGAAACCACCAAAGCCACCTCTACCACCAAACAGGTTGGCAAAGACATCTTCAAAACCTGCTGATGATTGTCCTGAACCTCCGGGAGCGGTGAATCTTGCTCCACCACCCATTGCACGGAACTGGTCATATTCTTTTCTCTGATCTTTATCAGAGAGCACAGAATATGCTTCAGAGATTTCTTTGAACTTAGCTTCAGCTTTAGTATCACCCTGATTTGAATCAGGGTGATACTTCCTAGCTAGCTTGCGATAGACCTTCTTCAGTTCAGCTTCAGGAACATCCTTAGCTACGCCAAGGATTTTATAGAAGTCTTTCTCTAACCAATCTTGACTTGCCATGAATAACTACTTCTCTTCTGGAATAAAAACTGCAACCATTGCTGGTCGAATCAGTCTGTCACCTAACTTATAACCCTGTGAGATGACATCAGCAATTACATTCTCTGTAACATCAGGTGATGGTGTTTGCACTAGAGCATTGTGAATCTCAGGATCAAACTTCTCACCCTTCGCACCAAAGACAACTAGACCGAACTTATCTCCACCGTTACGCAGCTTGTTTAGCACTGCAGCAAATGGAGAACCCTCTAGATCACCGTGTGATTCTGCAAGAGATAGATCATCGAATGCAGGTAAGAAGGCTCTAATTACTTCAGCAATTGCTGCATTTCTAGAAACATCTCTGTCTCTTTCAACACGAGCCTTGTAGTTTACAAACTCAGCTTTCAATCTCTGCAGGTCAGCCAGTAGTTCAGCCTCTTTACTGATTGGGCCAGTTTCTTCAACTAGGTCCTGGAACTCAGCGTCGATAGGGTCCTGAGGTAGGTCAGCACCTTCTGGTGCTGACCCATTCTCCTCAGTCATTACTTCTTCTCTTCTTCTTCGTCGACAACCTCAGCGTCCACTACATCTTCATCAGATGCAGGTGCTTCGCCAGCTTCTGCTTCCTGGGATGCAGCAGCGTAGATAGCCTCGCCTAGCTTGGTCTGTGACTCAGATAGCTTCTCGATAGCAGCCTTGATTGCATCAAAGTCCTCACCAGCAAGTGCAGTCTTTAGAGCATCAACATCAGCCTGAACTTCTGCCTTTACTTCCTCAGATAGCTTCTGGTCGTTGTCCTTGATCAACTTCTCGATCTGGTAAGCAAGCTGCTCACCCTGGTTACGAGTATCTGCTTCTTCGCGACGCTTCTTATCTTCAGCAGCGTGCTCTTCAGCATCCTTAACCATGCGCTCGATGTCTTCCTTAGAAAGCGAAGAACCACCGGTGATAGTCATTGACTGTTCCTTGTTAGTTCCCTTGTCCTTCGCAGAGACGTGAACGATACCGTTAGCGTCAATGTCGAAGGTAACTTCGATCTGAGGAATACCTCTAGGAGCAGGTGCGATACCAGTTAGTTCAAAGTTTCCAAGTGACTTGTTGTCCTTAGTGAAATCTCTTTCACCCTGGTAAACCTGAATTGAAACTGCAGGTTGGTTATCGTCAGCTGTTGTGAAAACTTCTGAACGCTTAGTTGGAATTGCGGTGTTACGTTCAATCAACTTAGTCATGATTCCACCCTTGGTTTCAATACCAAGAGATAGTGGGGTCACGTCGATCAATAGAACGTCTTTACGCTCACCCTTTAGTACCCCTGCTTGTAGTGAAGCACCAACTGCAACCACCTCGTCAGGGTTAACACTCTTGTTTGGTTCCTTACCACCGGTAAGGCTCCTAACAAGTTCTGCAACCTGAGGCATACGAGTTGATCCACCAACAAGAACGATGTGTGCAATGTCAGAAACCTTAATTCCAGCTTCTTTGATTACATCGTTGAATGGCTTCTTAGTGCGCTCTAGCAAATCGTTGGTGAGCTGTTCGAACTGTGCACGAGTGATTGTCTCGTCCAGGTTTGCAGGACCATTCTCAGTTAGAGATAGGTAAGGCAACTGAACGTTGGTTGACATTGATTGAGAAAGTTCTTTCTTAGCCTGCTCTGATGCTTCCTTTAGACGCTGCAGTGCGATCTTGTCTTTAGAAACATCAACACCGGTTGTCTCCTTGAATTTCTTTACAAGGTGCTCAACCAATCTGTTGTCCCAGTCATCTCCACCTAGTCGGTTATCACCTGAGGTTGCTTTTACCTGGATAGTTGAGAAGCCATCATCTTTACCAACTTCAAGAAGTGAAACGTCGAAGGTTCCACCACCTAGGTCGAATACAAGAATCATCTCGTCTTCTTTACCCTTGTCCAAACCATATGCAAGAGCTGCAGCAGTTGGTTCGTTGATGATACGTAGAACGTTAAGACCAGCAACTTCACCAGCTTCCTTAGTTGCCTGACGCTCTGCGTCATTGAAGTATGCAGGAACGGTAATAACAGCGTCTGTTACTGCCTCACCTAGGTAAGTCTCTGCATCTCTCTTGAGCTTCATCAAGATACGAGCTGAGATCTCCTGTGGTGTGTATTTTTTACCATCGACATCAAATGTCCATGTGGTACCCATGTGACGTTTAACAGAAGCAATAGTTCTGTCTACATTGGTAACGGCTTGACGCTTAGCTGTTTCACCAACAAGCACCTCACCATCCTTAGTGAATGCAACTACCGACGGGGTAGTGCGGAAACCTTCTGCGTTAGCGATAACGGTAGGCTCTCCACCTTCAAGTACGCTAACTGCGCTGTTGGTGGTGCCGAGGTCGATTCCTACTGCACGTGCCATATTTTTGTTCTCCTTATTGGGGTTCGCCCTTACTGGGCCGCAACCATTGGTTCTAAAGTCTCAAAGTTGAGCCTTCTTGACTCAAGTTTATAAATTCCTATCCAAATGTCAAGAAAACTTGACAATAGTCGACTCAAGTTCGCTCAAGGCTAATTGTTGTCAAACCTTTCCCCCGAAATCACAAAAGAATCCCTAAATCCCGCCAAACTAGGCACTATGACAACTACGACTAAACCTATTTCTAAGCACGCTACCTGGGCCTGGATGCTCTGGGACTGGGCTGAACAGCCTTACCCAACCATCATCCAAACCTTTATCTTCGCTACATACATCACCAGCAGCTCCTTTGCCGCCGATGGTGATGTTGACTCTCTAGCCACCCAGTTGGGTTGGGCAGGATCGATAGCCGGAATCTTGGTAGCTCTTAGCGCTCCGGTGTTTGGCAGAAGAACAGACAGTGCAGGTCACCGTAAGCGCTGGTTGCTAATCAACTCAGCAATCTTGGTCTCTCTAATGGTTGCCTCATACTTTGTTGAGCCAAGACCAGAGTTCTTCCTGTTTGGTTTAGTTCTATACGCATTCGGAAGCGTTGTTCAAGAAACAGCTTTCATCAACTACTACGCGATGTTGAAGCAAGTAACAAACGAAAGCAACATGGCTCGTGTTTCAGGTATTGCCTGGGGCTTGGGTTACGTCGGTGGAATCATCTTGCTACTAGGTTCACTAGTGCTCTGCTTCCTACCAGGTCACCCTATTTATCCAACTGAAGAAGGTGCGCTAAACATTAGAGTCATCTTCCTATTCGCTGCAGCTTGGATGGTGATCTTCACTATCCCACTTATTCTCTTTGTTCCTGAAGTTCCAAAGAGTGCAGTTCAGCAAAAGCGTGAGTCAATCATCGACAGCTACAAAGCTCTCATCGCTCAGATCCAGAAACTAAGAAGAGAAAACCCAGATGCACTTAAGTTCTTACTTGCCTCTGCTATTTACCGTGATGGTTTAGCTGGTGTCTTCACTTTCGGTGCAATCCTCGGATCAGTTGCATTTGGTTTTACGCAGACCGGTGTAATTCTGTTTGGTGTTGCAGCAAATATCGTTTCAGGTATTGGTGCATTCCTCGGTGGAGTTTGGGATGAAGTGGTAGGCACCAAGCGAATGATTATTATCTGTCTTGCAGGAATGCTCGTAGCAGGTGCAGGTGTATTTGCATTCGCATCATTAGGTGCAATCACCTATTGGATCTTTGGTTTAGCGCTGTGTCTATTCGTAGGCCCAGCACAAGCTTCGTCTAGAACATTCGTTGCAAGATTTGCACCAGCAAACCGTGAAGGCGAAATCTTCGGTCTTTACCAAACAACCGGTAGAGCCGCATCATTCCTATCACCAACACTTTGGGCACTATCCCTAATGGCTGCATCTGCCGCCGGTTTTGCAAATGCAACAGTGTTCGGCATCATCGGAATCATGATCGTGCTTGCAGCTGGATTGTTCTGGTTGCTAAGAGTGCACCCAAGTCCAAAAGTAATTAACTAAAAAGTTAAAACAAAAATGGCCTGTCGAAAGACAGGCCATTTATTTTTAAATTCTTACTCGCCTTGAACTAGAGGCTCGTTACCAACATCTGTCCTGTAGAAGTTGAGGTATGAGCGTGAAGCTGTTGGGCCTCTTTGTCCCTGGTATCTGCTGTTGTATTTAGCTGAACCATATGGGGTTTCACTAGGGCTTGATAGTTGGAAGTAACAAAGCTGACCGATCTTCATTCCCGGCCACAGCTTGATTGGCAGAGTTGCAACGTTAGATAGTTCTAGAGTTACGTGACCCTTGAAGCCTGGGTCAACAAAGCCTGCTGTTGAGTGGGTTAGAAGACCTAGTCTTCCTAGAGAAGATTTACCTTCTAGTCTTGCTGCGATGTCATCCGGCAGGGTTACGAACTCGTAGGTTGAACCTAGAACGAACTCACCTGGGTGCAGGATGAAAGGCTCTTCAGGAGCGACTTCAATCAGTCTGGTTAGATCTGGTTGGTTCTCAGCTGGGTCAATGAAGGCATACTTGTGGTTATCAAAGAGACGGAAGAACCTGTCTAATCTGACATCCATGCTGGATGGCTGCAATAGAGACATCTCTAGTGGGTCTAAACCAATACGGCCTTGTTCAATTTGTGAGCGAATATCGCGATCTGAGAGCAACATAGTCAAAAGGTTACCCTGCTTTTTCTGCTCAGCGCTGTTGCTTGTTGGTGTGTAAGGCAAAATAGAACCTATGCGCGATAAAGACGGTCGGATAAGTCCACCCGAGGAGATTAGAAGAGTCTTCGAGGGTGAAGCCGCTGCGCTTAACAAAGTCCCTAAAAACAAAAGAGGGCCTTTAGGTGCTGCTGTCACCCTTCGTCTAGGTCACCTCTTCTCCAGATGGCTAGAGCGAAACGTTGATACCGACTGGCAGGGCTCTGCTCCTCAGCTGATGTTGATTGCCATCCTGGTTAGACACAAGACTCTGACCATGGGTGAAGCTGCTGAACTATTGGATGTCACTCCTAGAGCTATTACCAGACTGGTTGATTCACTAGAAAAAGAAGGTCTAGTAACAAGACAGGTTGGACCTCACGATAAGCGTGTGTATTTGATTTCCGTAACAGCAAAGACTGAAGCTCTAGCTAAGCAAATGATGCCTAAGCACGAAAAGAAGATGTCAGAACTCTTTGCAGTTTTCACTGACGCAGAATTACTTGAATACCTAAGACTGAACACCAAGCTTGCAGAGCATCTAAAGAAGACTCTGCAGAAAGACTAGTGTTCTAGTCCGACCTTCTTCTGGATCCACTTCATCCACTTAGGTGCATACCAGTTAGCATCACCAAATAATCTCATCAGTGCTGGAACAAGCAGTGCTCTAATCACAGTTGCATCTAGCAACACAGCAAAGCCAACACCAAGACCTAACATCTTCATGATGCTCACACCGCTTGTTGCAAATGCAAAGAATGAAACAGCAAGAACCATCGCAGCTGTTGTAATGATTCGACCTGATCTCTGCAAACCAACTGCAACTGAGTCAGTTGTGTTGAGACCTAAGTCATGCTGTTCTTTGATTCTTGAAAGTAAGAAGAGCTCGTAGTCCATCGACAAACCAAAACTTATTACAGCAACAAGTACTAGTGATGAAGAGTCAATCGTTCCAGTCGAAGCAAAGTCACCGATAAGCCAGTGGAGGTTTCCATTCATGAATACCCAGACCAGGAATCCCATGGTTGCAAACAGAGACATGAAGTTCAAAATTACTGCCTTGATCGGCAAGATCAAAGAACCAGTGAACAAGAACAGCAAGAGCATCGTCGACAAGATGATCCACAGTGCTGCATAAGGAAGGTTAGAAGTAATTGCGTTCAGCGCATCTGTGTAAGTCGCAGCTGAACCACCAACCAATACATCGTCGAATGTATTTGAGATAGATCTGATATCGGCAGTTACAGCTTCACCGTCAGGGCTTCTTGGTTCAACATCTGCAATTGCAACAATGCGAGTCCAAGAGTTCTTTTCATATGCAGTGAAATAAGAGTTGGTGTTTGGAACTAGCTGTCCTTCAGAGAAGATACCAAGGTTGGTCTGGACCCTAACAATGTGGTCGTGTGTGGAGAGTTCGACTGCGTATGCAGTGACTTCTTCTTTTGTAGCATTACGAGCCATGATCTCAATTGGAGATCCTTCACGACCATCAAATCTCTCTCTGATTTGATCTGTTGCTAGAACGACTCTGTTATCTGCTGGAAGAATACGGTCATCGACCTGACCTAGTTTCACGTTCATACCAAGTGCTGCAAGCGAACCAAGAGCCAGGACCGAAACCAGAGTGATTGAAACTGGTCTCTTCATTACATACTTAGCTAACTTTGACCAGCCACCGTCATCTTTTTGTGGACGGTGCTTGAACAATGGCCACTTGTTGATGCCATCACCAAGCAGGTTGAACATTGCCGGTAGAGCGATAAGAGCTGCTGCCACTGCAATACCAACTGCCACTAGACCTGCAAAAGCAAAAGACTTTAAGAAGTACTGAGGGAAGAAGTTCATGGAGATCATGACGAGGGCAACCGTTAGACCAGAGAAGAACACTGTTCTACCAGCTGAGAGCATGGTCGCCTGAACCGACTCAGCAACATCCTGCTTCTTGGCTCGCTCTTCTCTAAAGCGACTAACCATAAGCAATGCATAGTCAATACCTAGGCCAAGCCCTAGACCGGTAACCAGGTTCACCGAGAAGGTTGAGGTATCGGTAAATAGCGATGCTAACCAGATAAAGAAGAAAGAGCCAAGGATTGTGAGTCCCGCGATCATCAGCGGTAAACCAGCTGCCACTACAGAACCAAAGACAAAGATCATCAACAAAAGGATGATTGGAATCGCGACTGCTTCTGCTCTTGTCAGATCACTTTCAATTGTGTGATTGATTTCACTGGTGATTGGTCCCCAACCAGCTACGTAGATAGTTTCACCGTAGTTCTCACCGGTGAATCTGTCTTGAATGTCTTTAGAGACTTCAGCAGTCTTTGAACCTTCTTCTAGCTTTGCGAAGAAGTAAACGGCTTTACCGTCAGTTGATTTGAGAGTTGCTGCACGACCCAGTGAGTAATAAGAGGTGACTTTTGAGACACCTTCAGTTTTAGCAAGTTCTGCAGCGATCTGTTCACCTCTAGCAGCTGACTCTGGATCATCAGCACTTCTGCCCATGTCTGCAACGACAACTACCTCTGGATCGCTCTGACCAAAGTCTTCGGTCAGCATCTGCATTACCTTCTCAGAATCGCTCCCTGGGTCGTTATAGCCACCACCTTTTAGGTTGCCGAATGCTTGGAACCCACCGATTAGGGAAAGTAGTACTAAAGCAATAAAGCCAAAGAGGGATAGTTTGCTGTGTCGAATGACAAAATTGCTAAGAGGTCTCATATACCCTCAAGTCTAAAATATTTACCGCGGGAAGAAAACGTTATGCAGAGAATCATCAGGAATGCCAGAGCTACTTTCTTCTTCATTGTTGCAGGAGTTGGATTAGTCACTGCTTGGTACTTCAACACCATCGCTATTCTTCGAGGTCAAGACTTCTTCGGTTCTTGGTTTGGTAATGATGCAGATCTAGTTCTCGCTTTCGATCTACTTCTGACAGCCTTTGCTGCTGTCCCGTTCATGGTTATCGAATCTAAGCGAATTGGAATGAAGAAGGTTGGTTGGTATATCGCAGCTGGCTTCATCTCTGCAATTGCCTTTGTCTTTCCTTTCTGGTTAGCAATGCGAGAGCTTCACCTAGCTAAAGAGAGATCAACAGCTAAACCAGTGAAGCCAGGTATTGCCGTTCACTCAGTCAAACAGGGTAGAGAGCTAGCTGGTGGAACACTTGAATACTTTGAACTAGAGGGTCGAAGAATTGATGTTTGGGTCCCGGCTAACCACGATGAACTAACCCCACTTCTAGTTGCACACGATGGTGCTAGCTTCCTACGAGATATCTCTGAGACTTGGAATCATCAGAACTGGGGTATTCCAGAAGCTTTTGCCAGCGGCAGAGTGGTAACACCAGATGGCAGATTGCCAATCGTGGTTGGTGTCTATAGAACAGATGACTCACTAAGACTCAATGAACTAGCCCCTGAAGATGTTCTAAGACCCCACCCTGAGATGTTGAATCAGATAGATCCAATTCTTAGACCGGCTAAACCCGAATACATGGGTAACACCTACCAAGACTTCCTAAGCCTCACCCTGGTTCCAGAAATAGCTAAGCGTTACGGCCTCAAGCTAACCCCTAGTCGCACCGCCCTGATGGGGTCAAGCCTCGGTGGCTTAGCCACCATCTATGGGGTGGCTAAGCATCCTGAGGTCTTTGGAGTGGGCCTTGCCCTCTCTTCACACTGGCCGCTAGGTGGCCAGCAGATGGTTGATCTGTTGCTGGATATGCTTCCAGCTAAGGGTCAGGTACGTATCTATACCGATGCTGGAACCTTAGACATTGACGCTGACTATTACCCTTGGCACTTTGCTGCTGCAAAGAAGTTTGAGGCTATGGGTTGGCAGAGAGATGTTGATTTCAGAACAGAACTTTGGCCTGGAACAGGACACAAAGAGTCTTGGTGGTCTCAACGAGTTGAACACCCGATCAACTGGTGGCTAAATTCCTAGTGGATCTTCATTCACTAGTGTTCTAGCTCCACCCATAAACTCAATCACTGCCTGATCGACCTGAATATCTTTCAGCCTGATTGGTTTGGTTAGGTAGAGACCTTCAAGAGATCTCACTCTGCTTAGAGCAACATAGGTGTGCCCTGAAGAGAATGCTCCAGCACCCATATCAATTGTTACTTCGTCGTAGGTTTGCCCCTGTGACTTATGGACTGTAACAGCCCAAGCAAGACGAAGTGGTATCTGTCTAAATTCAGCTAATACTTCAGGAACTAGTGTTTCGGTGAACTTACCTGTTCCTTCGTTGAACTCTTCTTCAACTAGGTAACGCACCTTCTGCCAGGTGCTAACACCAACGGTGTGTATTTCATTGTCTGCTTCAACAAGAACATAGTTACCTTCACCAAAGGAAACAACTTTTCCAATTGTTCCATTCACCCAACGCCAGCTCATCACACCATCAGAGTTCTTGACTGGTTTCTGGTCATCGTTCTTGATGAACATAACCTGTGCTCCAACTTTGAGATGCAGTTCTGCTTCTGCTGGAAGAGTGTTACCAAAAGCACTGGCATCACCTGTTCCAAATGAAGACCTGAAGACTCGCTCTTCGGTTTGTAGTTGAGTTAGACGATTAGCGTTTACCGAGTCAACGATGTTGTTTACAGTTGCTAGTCGAATGACATTGTCATGCGGTGGGAATCTATTTCCAGCCTGGTTGATTCGATCAACCATCCCCTGGCTAACTTCACCAACACGTATTGAATTCAAGATGGCTTTGAACTCTGGATCTCTTTGTCTAAAGATTTCAATGAGTTCAAAGATCTCCATGCGTTCTGCTGACCACACTCTGGCATCAAAGAACCACTGCGAACGATACTCCATATCAACTAGCTTTGCTAGTTCTTCACCTCTGGCTGGAACCGGTGCTAGTTGATATGGATCTCCGAACATGACAATCTTGCAAGCGCCGAAAGGAACCTTGGGTTTGCCTCTAGCTGTTCTCAGTGCAACATCGATTGCATCCATCAGGTTTGCGGAGACCATTGAGACTTCGTCAATGATGAGCATGTCGATTTCTCGAAGAACTTCTCTTGCTCTTCTACTCAAATGCCTTGCAACATCGCTTGCAGTTAGGACACCGAATGGAAAGCCGAAGAGTGAGTGAATGGTAATTCCACCAACGTTGTATGCAGCAACACCGGTTGGAGCACAGACAACAACTTTCTGTTGGGTGTTGTCTCTCAGGTAACCGAGAAGAGTTGATTTACCAGTTCCAGCTCTGCCGGTAACAAAAACGGTTTGGCCGTCTTTCTCGATGTATTCAAACAGAGCTAACTGCTCTTTGGAGAGTTTTATTTCAGACAACCGAATTACCTTGAGTCTTCTTTACGTTGCGCTAGACGCTCAAGCATACGGTTGTATTCAGACATATCCTCGTTGCCACTTCTATCGCTAGCGCGATCTAGTCGCTTGGCATCTCTTTCGTCACTTCTAGCCCACTGGATAGCAACAATGATGGTGAGCGCTGCTGTTGGTAGTTCTCCAATACCCCAGGCAATGGCTCCACCGGCCTGCTGGTCCTGCAGTGGGGTTGCTCCCCAAGTTCTACCCATAGCTCCAAACCAGTCGGCTAGCAACAGGGTATCGCCTGTCATCAGAGCTAGACCAAAGAAAGCGTGGAAGGCCAAGGTAGCGATAAGCAAGATAAGTCGCTGTGGGTAACCAAAGCGCTTAGGGCCTGGGTCAACACCGATCAATGCTTGAACAAATAGGTATCCAGTAATGACGAAGTGAACAATCATCCACTCGTGACCCACGTGTTCACGGGTTGCCCAGTTGAAGATCGGGGTGAAGTAGAAGACAACTAGAGAGCTAGCAAAAAGAAGAGCTGCAACGATTGGGTGAGAGAGGAACTGTGCATACTTGGTGTGAACAGCCCAGAGTACCCACTCTCTAACTCCTCTTGAATCATCTTGACGTTTAGCAACTGCTCGAGCAAGAAGTGTTACTGGAGCACCAGGAACAAGTAGTACTGGAACTCCCATTGTTAGAAGCATGTGAGCAAGCATGTGTGCGCTGAACAAATACTGTTCGTAAGCATTGAAGTATCCGTTGGTGACATAGAACAAAAGTGCAACACCAGAGAGCCATGAAACAGTTCTACCAACTGACCAAGAGTCTCCTCTTTGTTTTAGTCTTCGAACTCCAAGTAGATAGAAACCAGCAAGAGCTGCTGTCACAAGCAACCAGATTAGATCTGGTTTGAAAGTTGTAATCCAAGTTAGAGCGGTTGGCTCTGGTGGAAGTTTTGAACCAGTAAGAATTTCTGCAGGTGTTAGCTCACCTGCTGGATAGTCATTGATCGGAACTGGTGTTCTTGCAAGAGCAGTTCCAAGACCCATCGCTGCACCAAAGATTAGAACCTCAACAATAATCAGATTCCAAAACATCTTTGTTTTGTCTTTGAAGTTACCAATTACTTTTCTTCTGTGCACTGCACCGAGAAAACCTAGAGCAAGAAGTGAAACTGTTTTGAGAAGTGCCACTTGTCCGTAACCGGTTGTAAAGATGTTTTCGATTGAACCAATTCTTATTTGTGCAGAACTGTAACCAGAGATTGCAACAAGTAAGAAGCCAACCAAAGCTAGCGAAGAGTAACGAGTGATGATTGTTTTTCTATCTTCAACTTCATCCAACTTGTTGAGCGCAATAACAAGACCAACAAGTCCACCGACCCAAATGCAAATACCAACAAGGTGTAATCCCAAAGAGTTCACTGCCATCCCGTGTGATGCAGAACCAGCCGCGTGACCGCTTAGAGCAACAGGAATCAATCCAGCTAAACCAATGGCAGCACATGCTGCTGCACCGAATAGTTTTCTAACAAAGAGAATCAACACTGCAAGTGCAAAAGCAGTTAGAACATTCAGCGCCAGCATCTGACCCAGTTGAATATCGGTTACAAAGATATAGAACTGATCACCGAAGGTTTGATCAAGGCTTAGTGGTGAACCGGTGATTGCAAGATATGTAGTGACAAGGTAAGCAGTTCCAGCTAGAGCCCAAACACCTGCACTCAGAGCAGCCGCTAACAAAGTTGAAGTGAAAGCTTTAGTGCCAGGCACTAATGCGAATGCTGTAAAAATTAATGAGCCGATTGTTATTGCTTCTGCAACATCATTTATCCCACGAAGAGATGGTGCACTCCAACGAAGTAGATCACCCATGTCAGCTAGCTCATCGGGAGCAGCAGCTCCACCCACAAACATTCCAACCAATAGACCCAGAGCTAAACCGAGCATCAACAAGATGAAGGTAAGCGTAAGCCTTGTCGATTTAGAAGTGAGCACTCATCAAGCCTAAGTTAAAGCAAAACGACGCACCGAAGTGCGTCGTCTGCTTGTGTAACTTGAATTACTTAACTGCAGCCTTTAGCTTGCTACCTGCAGATACCTTTACGGTGTTTGAAGCAGCGATCTGGATTGTTGCACCAGTCTGAGGGTTACGACCTGCACGAGCTGCGCGGTGACCCTTCTCAACTGACAACCAACCTGGGATGGTTACTTTGTCGCCCTTGGCAACAGTTGCTGCGATGGTCTCGAAGAATGCATCAACCACGCGGTTAACTGCAGCCTGTGACTCACCAGTGTGGCTTGCGATTGCGGCGACTAGGTCGCTCTTGTTTAGTGCTGACATTTGGTCCTCCTGGACATTCAAAGTGCTTGACGGGTTGTCGTGTTTCACCCTATACGCCTAAACACCGCGTGTTTATTAGGGTTTCGGCGTGTTGAGGATAACTCTTGGATTGTTTTTCCTGTGAAAACAAGGAATTTAGGGCTTAAAAGCAAAAACCGCTGTCTTTCGACAACGGCTTTTGAGAAAAACTTGGACTACCAAGAAGACTTGGTGATACCTGGTAGCTCACCCTTGTGAGCCATGTCGCGGAAGCGAACACGTGAAACACCGAACTTGGTTAGGACACCACGTGGGCGGCCATCGATAGCGTCACGGCTACGAACGCGTGTTGGAGATGCGTTGCGAGGAAGCTTCTGAAGACCTAGACGGGCCTCTTCACGCTGCTCGTCGGTTGAGTTTGGGTCAACCAAAGCCTTCTTCAGCGCTGCGCGCTTGTCTGCGTAACGTGCAACAACTAGCTTGCGCTGTTCGTTACGTGCAATCTTGCTCTTCTTAGCCATTTCTAGCGCTCCTCGCGGAATTCAACGTGCTTACGCACTACTGGGTCATACTTCTTTAGAACGATACGGTCTGGATCGTTACGACGGTTCTTACGGGTTACGTAGGTATAACCGGTACCCGCAGTGGACTTCATCTTGATGATTGGACGAATGTCTTTGTCTTTAGCCATGATCTATTCCTTAGAACTTCTCGCCACGAGCTTTTAGCTCTGCAACAACAGACTCGATGCCACGTGCGTCAATAACCTTGATGCCACGGGCAGAAAGGGTAAGAGTTACGTTGCGCTTTAGTGAAGGCACGAAGTATGTGCGCTTCTGAATGTTTGGGTTGAAACGACGCTTAGTTTTGTTCTGAGCGTGCGAAACAGCGTGTCCAAACTGCGGACCGGTCTGTGTGACCTGGCAGTAAGCAGACATCGTCTTCCTCCGTGCTAAAAATTGGTGGCAGGCAAAAAGAATATTCTTTACCCGATTTGTGGCTGACCCGAAGATTTCGGGCAACTACCCAAGTTTAGGGGTGTTTGGGTAGTGTGTGCAAGTCCTAATCTGACTTTAATTACTGCTGCACTTACCGCAGACCCCGAATATCTCAATGGTGTGAGAAACATCTGTAAACCCGTGCTCTGAGGCGATTTTGCTAGCCCAAGCTTCAGCCTCATCAGCCTCGATCTCAACTGCTATCCCGCAGATATTGCAGATCAGGTGGTGATGGTGGTCTTTAGAGCAGTCTCGGAACAGGCTTTCACCGGTTGTATTGACTAGAGAGTCGGCTAAACCGTCCTGAACTAGGGCATTTAGGGTCCTGTAGACAGTAGCTAGACCGATAACAGTCCCACTATCGGTGATCTGTTTGTGCAGCTGTTGAGCTGAAACAAAGCCTTTGGAAGTAGCTAGAGCCTGTAGAACTGCCTCTTTTTGCCAGGTATTTCTTCTGGACGGAGACTTGGCTGCATTAGTCATGCTTGATGTTGTGCTCTTCGTCGATTTCCTTGTGGATTTCGCGTCTCAGTCTAGGCAGAATCATCTTCTTCCAAACAGTTCCATAGAGCAGCCAGATCAGGACTACGTCCTGGATTAGGGTCCAGCCAAGCTCAGCAATGATGTGGCTTGGATCAGAGAAGATAGCCCAAGCTTCAGGCCATAGGCCTTCAGCGGTGTGACCTGCTTCAGTTACGAATTGAATTCGCTGCATTTGGGCCTCCAAGGCTTATTACTTGGAGTCTAGCCTTACTGATAATGAATATCAATAAGAATTAATCAAGCAGAAGAGCTGGCTCTTCAATTACAGATGCAACGTCCTGAACGAACCTAGATGCGACGTCACCATCAACCACTCTGTGATCGAAGGTTGCACCAATTGTTGTTACCTGTCGGACCAGAATCTCGTTATCGACTACCCAAGGCTTAGGTCTGATTGAACCAAGAGCAACAATTCCAACTTCACCTGGGTTCAGGATTGGAGTTCCGGTGTCAACACCGAAGACACCGATGTTAGTAATGGTGATTGTTCCATTAGCCATATCCTGTTGAGTCGTCTTACCTTCACGAGCAGTTGCGGCTAACTTCTCAAGTGCCATTGCAAGTTCCAACATTGAGAGCTTGTCTGCATCTTTAATGTTTGGAACGATAAGTCCTCTTGCTGTTGCTGCTGCAACTCCGAAGTTCACGTAGTTGTGAACGATGATCTCAGTGTCGGTCCAAGTTGAGTTCACTGTTGGGTTTCTTCTAACTGCCCAGATCATTGCCTTAGCCATAATCAAAAGTGGTGTTACTTTAACTCCAGCAAAGTCTGCACTTGCTTTGAGTCTCTTGACGTATTCCATTGTTCTGGTTGCATCAACGTCAACGAAGATACTTACGTGTGGAGCAGTGAAAGCAGATTGAACCATTGCAGATGCAATCGCTTTTCTAACTCCCTTAACAGGAATACGTTCCTCACGTTCACTCTTAGGTTCTGGAGTTGTTTGGTTCTTGAAGACACTTGCAACCTGAGCTGCTGCCATCACATCTTCTCTTGTTATTTCACCAGCTAAACCAGTTGGTTTAACTTTGGTGATGTCAACGTTCATGTCTTTAGCAAGTTTGCGAATTGGTGGTTTAGCCAAAACAGATTCTGATGTTGGGACAACTGCAATCAAATCTGTTGCAGGTGCAGCTACAACTGGAATGCTTGCAGTTGGAACACCTGATCCCCTTTTACGTCTGCTTGGTGCCGCAGATGTAACTCCGTAACCAACAAGAGTTGGTTGTGGTTTTTCTTCACTAGCTGCAACATCAGCAACAGTTGCAATAGCTTCTGTTACTGCTTGATGAAGTGAAGGCGCGTGACCTGCATTAACTGCTGCAGTAGTTCCAGAAACAGTAACAGCAATAATTGGTGAACCTACGTTGACGCTGTCACCTTCGTTTGCTAGAAGTTGTGTAACAGTACCCGCAAATGGACAAGGAAGTTCAACTAGAGATTTGGCAGTTTCAATTTCAACGATGATCTGGTTAACAGAAACAGTGTCGCCGACTTTGACTTTCCAGGTAACAATCTCAGCTTCGGTTAGACCTTCACCGACGTCAGGCAAATCAAAGTATGCAAGTTGTGACATATTCATTCCGCCTTAGTAAGCCAACACTCGATCGACCGCTTCCATGATGCGGTCTGCGTCTGGTAGATAAAGTTCTTCAAGTTTTGCTGCAGGGTAAGGAACATCAAAACCACCAACACGAAGCACAGGTGCTTCTAGGAAGTAGAAACAGAGTTCTGCAATCTTTGCTGCGATCTCAGATGAGACGCTGACAAAAGTTCCTGCCTCGTGAGCAACGATCAATCTTCCTGTTCGCTTAACTGATTCAACAATGTGGTTGAAATCAATTGGCGAGATAGAACGAATATCAATTACCTCTAGGTTGATTCCTTCGGCAGCTGCAACCTCTGCTGCCTGAAGGGCAGTGACAACCATTGGGCCATAGGTAACCAAAGTGACATCGTTACCGCTGCGCAGAGTGGTTGCTGAGTGCAGAGGCTGAGGGGCTTCATCAAGATTGACCTGGCCCTTCTGCCAGTAACGACGCTTAGGTTCAAAGAACAGAACAGGGTCTCTAGATTCAATAGCCTGCTGGATCATCCAGTAAGCATCGTTTGGATTGCTAGGGCTAACCACGCGAAGACCTGCGGTGTGAGCGAAGTATGCTTCTGGGCTTTCGCTGTGGTGTTCAACAGCTCCAATGCCGCCACCGTAAGGAACACGAATAACAACTGGCATCTGCATGAAGCCTTCGCTTCGGTTAGTTAGTTTTGCAAGCTGAGAAACAATCTGATTAAAAGC
>Ga0209356_1000302_pt1 | contig 19395 bp, 15 predicted proteins | sample LauGreFaBDMM15SN_2_FD_188213 | JGI IMG/M metagenome (GOLD analysis project Ga0209356, IMG submission 188213) | Freshwater lake microbial communities from Lake Michigan, USA - Fa13.BD.MM15.SN (SPAdes) (version 2) | ecosystem: Environmental > Aquatic > Freshwater > Lake | place: Lake Michigan, USA...
CCGGCGAGTGGGCATGATGAGCACAGTGGGTTCGTGAGGAGCTAACACCGCTTCATCGCCATCGTGGCCGATCAGGCTGCCTTTTGCCAAGTGTTCAAAGCCCCGCCAGTCTTGCGCAAAACGGAAGGAATCGGTTTTGATGGTGACCGGCCCTGAAACTTGGTAAACCCGCTGAGGCAGGCGCGAGGGGCGTTTGGCCATGCGCTCCTGGGCAAAATCGACCGGCACAACGCCGGTGTGGCGCAAGAAGCCCGTCACGCAATCTTTGGCCACCTCAATGGACTCGGTTTCCCAGTGTTGTCCACACTCGACCAAGGCCGCATTGCGCGGCGAGGCTGGGTTGGCGAAGTCACCGAAGTCGCGCATGCGCACGCCTTCCGCATGGCCCTTGTCCGAAACCACAATGGCCGGCCAACCGATGTCGCAGGCCAGTTGTCGGCCCTTGTCTGTGGGGCCCGCAATGGTTAAGGCCTCGGTTTTGTGCTGCATGGAATGCAGGTCGAGCAACAGGTCTACTGTGGACAACCAAGGCAGTAGCTGCCTTGCGCGCAGGACCTCCTGAGTGACAGGCCGGACGGGGTCAGAGAGCACCCCTTCGCCCCACAGGCGGTTGAAATCCTCGTCTACCCAGCGCGAGCCGTCTGGCACCAAAGGGTCGAACTGCTCAAATGCTGCCACGTTCACAAACACCAAAGAGAGTTTGCCCTGATGGGGCCGCAGATTCAAGCGCAACAGCCAGTCAAGCGCAACGGCACCACAGAGTTCATTGCCATGCACCAAGGCCGTCACGGCTGCGTGGGGCCCACTGACCCCACTGTCGAAGGTCCACACATAGGGTAGGCCCGTGTTACCTGCAGCGTAAGCCGAAATGTCTGGTGCAATGATTTCGACAGCATAGGGGTTGGGCAAGCCGGTGGCAGAGCTAGTCATGGTCAAGGTCCTGAGCGTGAAATGGTTGGGAGGCTGCCTGCTATGTGTTGCGCCAGCAGGGTGAAGGTGTTTTGCAAGGCCTGGAAACCGTCGTGGGGTAGACGGCTGATCTCGTTCATGTAAAGGCGACGGTTGACCTCGATCTGCATCGAGTGCCTATCTGTAGCGGGGTTGCCATTGGCACGAATCAGCTCCATGCCTTTGTAGGGGTCGTTGATCGCCACGTCATACCCCCGCTGGCGCAAGAACGCGCCCACGAACTGGGTGAAAGCGGGATCGCAAGAAGTACCGTCTAAATCTCCCAACACAAAGTCGGGTCTGGTGGTGCCCTTGGGCTGAGTGGACATGGCCGAGGCTTGGTTCTGCATGGAATGGCAGTTGATGTGCCAGACCGAACCAAAACGAACATAGGTCTGGTCCAGCAGACGCCGTAACTGCAGGTGATAGGGCCGGTGGTAGTCGTCGACGCGGGACTTCACCTGAGAGGCGGTCAAGGGCTTGGCGTACAGCGATCCACCTTCAGGGGGCACGCGGGTCCAACACATGCCGATGCCTAGCTCACTCTTGATCGTGGGCCTCAGGGGCTCGGGGTAGGTACCGTCTATTTGCGCCGGGTCAAGGTCGTCATGCGCCCGGTTGGCGTCGACATAAGCGCGCGGAAAATGAGCGTGCAACAGCACAGCACCCGCTGCCAGTCCACCTTGCCACAAAGTGTGCACATGTGTGTCTTCAGCCTGACGCAACAACGCCGGGTCGACCTGGTGCTCGAAGTCTGCGGGATAGACGGTACCAGAATGTGGACTGTCTAGCACCAGTGCGACTGACTGGCTAGCCTCGCCTTCAATGCTCAAGACGCCTGGGATGTGCAGGATCATTGAGTACCGCCTTGATGAAGGTGGCAGGCCACTGCGTGGTTACCGGATTCGACCAGTGCGGGCGCCTCGCGTTGGCAGCGAGGTCCGGCCATGGGGCAGCGGGTGTGGAAGTGACAACCGCTAGGTGGATTCAGCGCCGACGCTATCTCGCCACGAATGGTCTGAAATTGTTGGCGTCCCGCATGCAGCTTGGGGACCTGGGCCAGCAAAGCCTGCGTATAGGGATGTTGCGGCGCTTCAAACAGGGCTTCGGTGGGCGCGGATTCGACCACTCGGCCCAGATACATGACCACGACACGGTCGGCCAAATGCTGAATCACACCCAGGTCATGGCTGATGAACAGGTAGGTCAGATGCAGCTCTTCGCGCAGTTGGTGAAACAGGTTGATGATCTGAGCCTGGATGGACACATCCAGTGCCGCCACGCTCTCATCACAGATCAGGAAATCGGGTTTAACCGCCAAGGCCCTGGCGATGCAGATGCGCTGGCGCTGCCCGCCAGAAAATTGGTGTGGGTAGCGGCTAGCGTAGGTCGGATCCAAGGCCACCTTCTCCAGCAGGGCCGCGACATGCTCGCGCTTGTGGGCGCCAGGAATCAGGCCGTGGTAGACGGCCGACTCGCCCACAATGTCTTCGACCTTCATACGCGGATTGAGCGAGGACATGGGGTCTTGGAAGATCATCTGCAGCTTAAGTCGCTGGCGTCTGGACTTGGCGTCGCGTTTGTCGGACAGTGTCTGCCCTTCATAGCGAATTTCGCCTTCGCTGGGTGGGATCATCCCAGCAATCATGCGGCCCAGTGTGGATTTGCCGCAACCCGACTCGCCCACCAATCCAACCACTTCGCCACGTGCAACGCTGAAGGACACACCGTCGACCGCTCGTACGATCTGGGTGCGAACATCGGCACCCAACCAGCCCGCCACTTTTTCGATCATGTCCGGCTTGCGCACGAATCGACGCGACACCGAATCCAATTGCAACAAGGGCGTCATGGGGATACTCCTTCGGGCAGCGGGTGATGACAGCGTAGGCTTCGCGTCAATGACAGCGCCTGAGCGTCTGGCGTCTGGCTTCGGCATTGTTCACTGGAGAACGCACAACGTGGTGCAAAAGCACAACCCGCAGGCAGTTGGGCCATATTGGGTGCCATACCCGGAATCTGTTGCAAGGCTTGCCCGCGACGGCTGTTGCCAGGGATCGAGCCCAGAAGGCCGTTCGTGTAGGGGTGGCGCGGTTGTCGCAAGACTGCGTCGATGGGGCCGGTCTCGACAATGCGCCCGGCATACATCACCGCTATCTCGTCAGCCAGCCCTGCAACCACAGCTAGGTCGTGCGTGATCCAGATCAAAGCGGTGCCGCTTTCGCGGGTCAAGCCCTGCACCTCGCTTAGGATCTGGCTTTGTATCGTGACATCCAGAGCCGTGGTGGGTTCGTCGGCGACGATGAGATCGGGCTCGTTGAGCAGGGCAATGGCAATGGCCACCCGCTGGCGCATACCGCCTGAAAACTGGTGCGGATAGGCGCTCAGGCGTTCCAGCGCCGAGGGAATGCCGACGCGGGTGAGCGCATCGGCAGCGCGCGCCAAGGCAGCTTTCTTGCTCACGCGGTGGTGTGCCTGCACCGCCTCGACCATCTGCGTGTCAATGCGCAAGACCGGATTGAGCGTCATCAGAGGGTCCTGAAAAATCATGGCGATGCGATTGCCTCGGATGGCGCGCATCTCTGCCTGCGACATGGCAGCCAGATCCTGCCCGCGAAACAGGATGCGCCCGCCCACGATCCTGCCCGGTACATCGACCAGCCTGAGGATGGAAAACCCGGTCACTGATTTGCCAGAACCGCTTTCGCCCACCAGGCCCAGAACCTGTCCTTCTGCGAGGCTAAAACTGACGCCATCAACCGCCTTGACCACACCATTGCGCGTGGAGAAGTGGGTTTGCAACTCTTGAACTTCGAGGACGCTCATCGTTTGAGTCTGGGGTTGATGGTGTCGCGCAGACGGTCACCCACCAGGTTGATCGCGGCCACGATGGCCAGCAGGGCCAGGCCCGGGTAGATGCTCATCCAGTACTGACCGGACAGCATGTAGCCATAGCCGTTGGAAATGAGCAGGCCAAGCGACGGGTTGGTGATGGGCACGCCCACACCCAGAAAGGACAACGAGCTCTCCAGCACGATGGTGTTGGCCACCTGGATGGTCGAGATCACCAGCAAAGGTGGCACGCAGTTGGGCAACAAGTGGCGCAACAAGATGCGGGCATCGGAAAAGCCCAGGCACCGTGCCGCGGCGATGTAGTCCTTGCTGGTTTCTGCCAGGGCAGTGCCGCGCACAGTGCGTGCGTAGTAGGCCCATTGCACGATGACCAATGCCACCACCACCTTGTCCACGCCTCGGCCAAAGGACGCCATGAGCATCAGGGCCACGAGGATCGAAGGGAAAGACAGTTGCAAGTCCACCAGGCGCATGAGAAAGGCCTCGGCCTTGCCGCCTTTCCAGGCGGCATACATGCCCACCAACACGCCGATGGTCATCGCAAGGAGTGTGGTCAGCAACGACACCGTCAGCGATACGCGCAAGCCATACAGGATGCCCGACAGGATGTCTCTGCCTTGGTCGTCGGTGCCCAAGTGGTAGACCATGGCGTCGTCGAGGCTGGAAGAACCCGGTGCCAATCGACCGTCTAAGATGTTCAACTGTGCAAGGTCGTAGGGGTTTTGCGGGGAGATCTCGGGTGCAAAGAGCGCCAGGCAAACAAACACCAAGAGCACGGCAGCGCTGATGTAGGCCATAGGGCCGCTGAAATACAAATCGGCCTGCCCGCGAAGAGCACGTGCAAACAGCCAAAGCCCTAAGGCCAGAAGGGCGCAGCGCAGTAGCAGGTCCATCATGACGGCTCCCCGATCAGCCGGACCCTGGGGTCCAGCCAGGTGTAGAGCAGGTCCACCACTAAGTTGATGGTCACAAAGATCAGCACGGCCATCATTAGATAGGCCACGATCACCGGGCGGTCCAGTTTGGTGATGGAGTCGATTAGCAGCTTTCCCATGCCCGGCCAGGAAAACACGGTTTCAGTGACCACGGCAAAAGCGATCATTGACCCCAGCTCTAGGCCCAGAACCGCCACGATCGGGATGAGGATGTTCTTCAGCACATGAAGGAACAGGATGCGGCTTTCGGATACGCCCTTGGCCCGCGCAAACTTCACATAGTCCTGCAACAGCGCCTCTTGAGTGCCAGCGCGCGCCAGGCGCGCAACAAGCGAGGCCTTGTACAAGGCCAACGTGAGCGCAGGCAACAGCATGTATTTCAAACCGCCGGGTGCAAACACGGACAGGTGCAGGCCCAGAATTTCAACGGTCTCGCCGCGACCGGTCGAAGGCAGCCATTGCAGGTGCACCGAGAAGAACAGGATGAAAAGCATGCCCACCCAGAAGTTGGGCAATGAAAAGCCAAAGATGGTGCCCGTCATGATCGCCTTGCCTTGCCATTGCTCGGCGCGGTAGCCGGCATAGACACCCAATGGCAGTCCCAGCACGATGGCAAAGATCAGACCCAGCATCGCCAACTCTAGGGTGGCGGGCATGTAGTGAAGAATCAGGCCGACGGCACTTTCGCCGTGTACAAAACTCCGTCCCAGATTGCCTTGCAAGGCATTGCCCACAAATTGAAGAAACTGAACATGTATGGGTTGATCAAATCCAAAACGAATCTTGGTGTCTTCAATCTCCTGCAAGCTTGCATCGGGGGAGATCAGGATGTCGATGGGGTTACCTATCAGGTAGACCCCGAAGAAGACAATCACCATCATGGCGGCAATTACAAACAATGACTGCGCCAGGCGCCTGAGCATATAGACTAGCAACTGGATTTCCCTTGAGTGAGCTTGCGACCCGAGCCCTAATCAGGGCGCGGGTAACAGGCGCAATGCTGGTTTACTTGGAGAAAGTGACATCCGCTGGCAGGGTGTGCTGGTCCACACGGGGCAGCATGTTGAATTTAGAATTCATGGCCCAGGGAGTGACCTCAAAGTGCAGGGGAATGATGGCCCAGTCGCTCATGCCAATCCGTGAGGTCTTGCGCAACAGCTCTTCGCGTGCTACGTCGTCCACGGTTTGCAGGGCTTGGGTCAATCCTTCGTCCAGGGCTTTGTTGGAATAACCGGTCGGGTTGGTGGCGCCAAAGCCCTTATTTTTGTCAGCGGTGGCAAGCAAAGCCTTCAGGGGCGAGCTCATCTCTCCCGTGCCCGACCCCCAGCCGGCCAAAAAGACCGCAAACTCCTGCTTGTTGCGCCGAGAGAAGAAGGTAGCAGACGTCATGGCATCGACCTCTACCTTGACCCCGATCCGCGCCCACATTTGCGCAACGGCTTGCGCCACTTGGGCGTCGTTAATGTAGCGATCGTTGGGTGTGCCCAAAGTGATGCCAAATCCGTTGGGGTAGCCAGCATCGGCCAGCAGCTTCTTTGCCCGATCGACGTTGAAAGACGGGGGTTTCATCTGCCCGGCCGCGTGCGCTCCAAACATGCCAGGTGGCAGGAGTTCTCCCGCAGCAATGGCCACACCCCCCATGATGCGACTTACGATCGCGTCACGATTGATGGCAATGGACAAAGCCTCACGAACCCGCACATCGGCCAAAGGATTTTTGCCATTGGTGCCCGTCACGCTAGGTGCCGTCGGCATGCCCGACGCCATGTGGATGTAGATGACTCGGTTGGAAATGCCCTGTGCCACCTTCAAATTTTTATTGGCCTTGATGCGCTCCAGATCCTGCAAAGGCGGGCTCTCTATCAGATCCACGTCGCCCGCAAACAGGGCGGCCACGCGTGGCCCGTCCGCAGTCAGCGCCTTCATGATTACGGTCTCGGCAGCAGGTGCTGGACCCCAATGGCCGGGGTTGCGCTTCAGGCGTATACCCTCGCCACGGCGAAAGCTCACCAACAGATAAGGGCCTGTGCCAATGGCAGCCTTGCCCTCGTTGAATTCAGCGCTTTCAGGGTACTTGATGGCGCCGCAACCTTCGGCGGTGAAATTGATCGCCTTTCCGTCCACTCCATTGGCTTTGGCAGAAATGACGCCCCAAGTTGAAAAATCAACAGGCAGCAAGGGATACGGCGACTTCGTGTGAACGATCAAGGTGTGCGGGTCAGGCACCTCGAAACGGACCGCAGCTTTTGTGTAAGTGGTGAACCGCGAGGGCGAATCCTTGACCAACGGGATGCGGCAGGCCGAGTAAATGACATCGTAGGCATCGAAGGCAGAGCCATCGGAGAACTTCACGCCTTTCCTCAACTTGAATTCCCAGCTCGTTGGGGTGACTGTTCGCCAAGAGGTGGCCAGTCTAGGAGAGATCCGCTGCTGATCGTCGGTATCCACCAGAGGATCGAAGATGGTCTTCATCAGCTGGTTGTTGGGGCCGAGATTGTGGAAATGCGGATCGGCTGAGCTGGGCTCAGAGGCCAAGCCAATTCGAAGATCCTTGGCATGTGAAGCAGATGCCCATAACATCATGGAGACCATCAACATCCAACGTATCTTGTGAACAGTTTTCATTGGGTATACCTTTCTTACATTTTTTCAGATTACTATATTTTTAAAAAATCAGGGTTAACCCCTTAACCAAGGCTGCGCTCGGTCATTCAGTGCGTTGGATATACGACAAGCAGCTATCTTTGAATTCATTAATTCTTAAACTAGTAAAAAAAAGTGGCTGTCAGCTCCTTTGTTTATTGGCTCCTCGACCTAAACTTTGACCACAGAGCCCCTGATCAACAGAAAGCCGAGCTCATCAAAAATCTTTTTCTATTAATGGGTTACGAGCTAAATTAGCAAGCGTGTAATTTCGTGTGACAGATCAAAATTTGTAAACAATTTTTCCAGCACTTTCGTTGATTTTGCACTCGGCGCTGTCACTTGGCTGGCAAAAAGTTAGCCGCTAGGCTTGGCGGTAAAAATAGTTTTTAAAAAAGTTAGACGTTAGACGTGGGGCTCGAAAATCAATTGTGTGGGTATGTGATCATTGTTGAGCATTACAGTTCAGAGTAGCGGGCCAGCTCGCCTTGACCAAAGCAAGACATTTAGAGAAGAAACTCTGCAACTCGCTGAGCCTCGACTGAAGACTTTCTCCAAATCATTGAAACGTGCAAAGGTTCTTGGCTGACAACCACTGGAAGGATTGAAGTTGCGTGGCTACTTTGAAGTGCTGCCGACTGCGCGCAACAGGTTAAGAGGTCTGTCTGAGCAACGACAGATAAGCTGTAGAAAAATGATGGTGATTCAACTGCAGGTGTGGGGGGGGTTATGCCTCTTCTCAAAAACGCTTCCATCAAACCGACTCGGGTCGTTGACTGAATGTCCGGCAGTATCCATTGCCATTTTGCAAGTTCTGCAAAATCAAGTTTTTTCTTTGAGGCTAAAGGGTGCTTGCTCGAACAGACCACTGACAAGGGGGCCTCGTAAAGTAATCGTTGCGACAAGTCTTCAAAGTAGGGCGCATCGACAACATGGCTGGGTAAACGACCCAGCAAAATATCTATTTCACCTTGCAGCAGCATTTGCAACAAGTAATCGGCCCTGCCATCAATAATGCGAGGTCGCCAAACTGTTTTGCTACTGATTAATTTTTTAATGATTTCTGGCAGCACTGTGGCAGCTGTGTGAGGAAATGCCCCGATGCGAACTGTTGGTTGTACAGAGTCCTGCAACGTTGACCCCATCGCGCCAACTTCACCCAGCACAGTCTGCCATCTGGGCATCAGCGCCATGCCTTCGTCAGTGAGTGCCATGCCACGGCCTTGCCTTCTAAAAAGTTTTACATCAAACAAAGACTCGATCTCTTTCAGCATCATGCTGGCTGCAGATTGCGTCATCGACAGTTGCTCTGCTGTCGCTGACAAAGAGCCTTGAGTTGCCAACAGGCTCAAGAATCGCAGTTGTTTAACCCGCAATTGGTCTAGGCGAGGATGAAGCATTTACTTACCTTAACAGTTCAGTTTTTTCTGATAATAGCCCATTGATTATTGATAATTTTATGATGAGTTGATTTTAAAATTATTTGGTAATTAATAAATCGGATGACTCATGCCAACTATTTCTAAAAGACATTTTGCTTACAGCCTGTTTGTGATGTTGCTTGGTGTTGCACTTGCACCCTGCGGGGCACTGGCACAAGATTGGCCAAGCAAATCGATCAGTTTGGTTGTACCATTTCCAGCAGGCGGTTCCAACGACGTGGTAGCTAGGCTTGTAGGCGAGAGTGTCAGAAAGCGTCTGGGACAAGCTGTTTTGGTGGACAACAAGCCGGGAGCCAACGGTTCGTTGGGTGTGGAAACCACACTGCGGGCAGCCAAAGACCAGCACACCTTTTTAGTTGCTTCAGATTCAGTATCTTTGTTGCCTTTGTTCAGAACCATGCCGTGGGATCTGACCAAAACATTCACACCTGTTTCTGTTTTGTCATTCCAGCCAATTGTGATTGTGACCGCACCTTCTTCGGGTCTAAAAACCATTCAAGATCTGCAAGCTCGGGCCAAAGGCAAACCCGATCAAGTTTCCTATGCCAGTTCAGGTCAAGGCTCTATCCAACACTTGGTGGGAGAATTGTTTTCGCAAAACTTAGGCGTTAACCTTCTCCACATTCCCTACAAGGGGGGCGGGCAGGCCGTCAATGATGTCATTTCGGGTCAAGTCAACTTGGCTGTGCTTGGCGCAGCAGCTGTTTTGCCACACATTAAATCCGGCAAATTGATTGCACTGGCAGTCAGTACCAAACGCCGATCAACTATCTTGCCCGATACCCCCACCCTGAGTGAAAGCGGTGCTGGAGATATTGATGTTCCTCAGTGGTCTGCGCTATTTGCAGTGGAAGGCACACCAGCACCCGTTATCTCTCAACTGCGACGTGCTGTCGATGAATCTTTGAATGATGCAGCACTCAAGCAGCAACTGTTGGGGTTAGCCATGGAAACTGTTGCCATGACTCCCGAGGTATTTCAACAACGCATGATACAAGACCGCGAGCGTTGGGCTAAATTAATCAAGGATCGCAAGATCTCTATGGAATAACAATGCCATCAACTAAAAAACAGCCGAACATTGTTCTCGTTTTAGCCGATAACTTGGGCTGGGGTGAACTAGGCTGCTACGGTGGCGGAGCGCTGCGTGGAGCCCCCACACCGCGCATCGACGCGCTTTCTGAAGAAGGCCTCAAATGCCTAAACTTCAATGTTGAAAGCGATTGTGTTCCCACTCGATCTGCACTTATGACGGGGCGTCACCCAATTCGCACAGGCGCGCTTCAGTCTGTACCTGCTGGCCTACCGCAAGGAATTCACCCTTGGGAAAAAACACTTCCGCAGGTGCTGAAGGTGGCAGGTTACGAAACCGCCATGTTTGGTAAATGGCATTTGGGCGATCGCGACGGCCGTTACCCAAACGATCGCGGTTTTGATGAATGGTATGGCATACCCCGTACGAGCAACGAAACGCTTTTCACGCAATCCCCAGGCTTCGATCAAACTGTGGTCGATATCCCGCAGGTGATGGAGGGGAATGCTGGTCAACCTGCACGAAATGTTGCCGAATACAACCTTGAAAAACGGCGTTTGATCGACAGTGAACTCACTGAAAAATCGATTGATTTCATGCGTCGTAAAGCCAAAGGCAGCAACCCATTTTTCCTATACGTTCCCTTAACCCATTTGCATTTCCCTACCTTGGCTCACCCAGACTTTGCTGGCAAGAGTGGCGTGGGTGAGTTTGCAGATTCCATGATGGAAATGGACCATCGAGTTGGGCAACTCCTAGATGCCGTCAAAGATTTGGGCATTGAAAATGAAACCTTGTTCATTTTTGCCAGCGACAATGGCCCCGAATTTCGACGCCCATGGCGCGGTACGGCCGGTCCATGGTCGGGCACCTATCACACTGCCATGGAAGGTGGACTTCGAGTACCGATGATTGTCAAATGGCCTGGGCATATTGAAAAAGCTCGCGTCAGCGACGACATCGTACATGTCACGGACTTATTTACTACGCTGATTGACGTCGCTGGGGCACCATTGCCCACAGACAGACCCATTGACGGTGTTAGCCAATTAAGTTGGTGGAAAGGTCTGGTCGGAACATCTGCGCGTGAAGGTTTTCTTTTTTACATCAAAACTGAGTTGCGAGCCGCCAAGTGGCGTCACTGGAAGCTGCACTTTGTGTTCGAAAGTGAACCCAACTCAGGTACGCGCCACCTTGAAACACCTTGGCTGTTCAACATCAAACGCGACCCCAAAGAAGAGACTGATGCAGCCATGGAAGATGGCTGGGTTCGTGGTCCTATGCGAAAAATGATCATGGCCTTTGAGAAGTCATTAAAGGATCACCCACCCATTGCTCCTGGTGCTCCCGATCAGGTAAACCCCTGCCCATCTTCCGCAAAATTGTCCGTTGACAATTGAAGGCAACAAGTTGCTTCGTGTCATCAAGTCTCCTTCTTTATAAGAAATTTATTTGCATGCCATTTCAATTTACACCTTGTATTCGCTTATTGGCTATAACTCTTTCTTGCTTGACATTTGGAGGCTGCGTCAGCACCCCAAACTATCCATCCGAGGCAGGGCCCAAATTCCAACTATGTCCAGAAGGAGTCCCTGCAGGTGCCACTTGCCTTCGTGGTCAAGATTTTGCATCAGCGCACTACTTAATCGTCATGCCCGCCAAATGGAGTGGTGTGTTGGTTGTTCACGCTCACGGTGGTCCTAGCTTTGGCACTCCTGAGATGTCACGCAACGATCAAGACATCAAGCGCTGGGCCATCACCGTCAGCGAAGGTCATGCATGGGCGGGCTCTGTCTTTCGTCAAGGTGGCTTTGCTGTTACCACTGCCGCGGAAGACACAGATCGTGTACGTCGCATCTTTACAGAGCACGTGGCTAAACCCCGCAAAACATTACTTCACGGTCAATCATGGGGCGGTATGGTAGCAACTCGGGCTGCAGAAATGTATCCAAACTCTTGGGATGGTGTGCTTCTGACAAGTGGTACGGTGACTGGCCCAACTGGCTATGACCTTCGTCTTGATTTGCGTGCTATTTATCAACACTTATGTAACAACCATCCTCGCCCTACAGAGCCTAGCTATTCTCTTGCCATCGGTTTGCCAACAGACAGTAAATTGACCAGAGCAGACTTAGCGCAAAGAGTCAATGAATGTTTGGGAACAGGTACACCTGTCGCACAAAGATCGCCTGAACAAGCTCAAAAACTCAAAACGATTGTTGACGTTCTTAAAATTCCAGAGAGATCTGTTTTAAGTTACTTAATTTGGGGAACATTTACACTACAAGATATAGTTAATAAAAATGGCGGTACTAGCCCATTTGGAAATGCTGGTGTCAAATACAGTGGTTCATCTGACGATGCCAAGTTGAATTCAGCCATTAGTCGTTTTCAAGCTGATCCCAAAGCTGTGGCCAGATTTGCAGCCGATGTCGATTACGTAGGACGTATTTCGGTACCTGTCATCAGTGGACATGCAATTGGTGATTCAACAGTCATGGTTGAAGCTCAAAGTGTGTTGCGTCAAAAAATGACAGCCTCTGGCAAAGCCGAACAACTTGTTCAAGTCTTTGTTAACTCAAGTGAACACAGCTATTGGGGGGATGCTCACTACCCACCTCTTTTCGATGCACTTTTGAATTGGGTCGATAAAGGTCAAAAGCCAACACCCCAAAGCATCTCCGATCGGTGCAAGCAACTCAGCGCAGCCAACACGTCAGAATGCAAATTTCAGACCGACTATGTAGCCAAGCCTATCTCATCACGCATTTTCCCTAGGTGACAGCCTACTCATCTTGCGCATAAACTTTTTTTCTTTGACGATGTCATGGCGGTATTTTCCAGAATCCCTAGACAAATAATGGTGTCCAAGTTGGAATTAGGTGCGGTTCCGAGCTGATTAAAGACGGCTAGGCGGTGCTTCCACATTTGCTTCCACACTGCTGTAGATAACTTTTAACCTATTGATTTTAAATAGGTTTTATTTCTTGAAGCTGCTCATAATCCTTTGGTCCCAGGTTCAAGTCCTGGTGGGCCCACCATTTAAAAAGCTACTGACTTCAAAAATCAGTGGCTTTTTTTATTTGTACTTTGGTAAGGCAGGTATGGAGCTGGTCAGTGCAAATAGTAGTGAAATCAAAGTGCAAGCTCAAGCTGTGATCCAGTCATAGGAACAATTGGTAGTAGTACATTTGTTTTTGAGTGCTCTTCGTACTGTGCTTCCATAAATCTTCTGCTAACCAAGCCAAAGCGTATTTTGGAATTTTCACAGCAACTTGCCTTGATGCATTTTAGTGAAAGATTTCAACTAGTTGCTTGTAAATCGATCTGTTGTTGCTCATTCCACCGTGGATGTTTAATTTTGTACAGGCAGTGAGTCTTTAACGGATTGCCGACAGGCACGTTTGGATGTTCAAAATTTTTGTGAGAATTCGTCATTCCAATGCGATTCATAACTGCGATTGAAGGCAGATTCATCAAAGATGTAAATGAAACAATTTCATCTAAAGCTAAATTTTCAAACCCAATGGAAAGACACTTTTTAGCACCTTCAGTTGCATATCCATTTCCCCACGCAGAACGCTTGAGTCGCCATGCAATCTCAACACAAGGTGAAAATGGCAAATCTACTTTAGGCACAGACAAACCTATGAATCCAATAAATGCGTTTGTCTTCAATAATTCCACTGCCCACAATCCCCATCCACGCTCAGTAAATTTTTGAATTTGCGCATCAATAAGGGTATTAGTATCTTCCTTAGAAATCAGTGAAGGGAAGAACTTCATAACATCAGGGTCCGAGCCCATTTCTATAAAAGGCTTGCGATGACGATCTTGCCAAAAACGAAAGCCAAGTCTTTGTGTATTGAACTCAATGATAGTCATATTTGGTTTATTACTATTTGGAGTATGGCATTTTGAATTTCTAATTAACCAACAAATCCATGAAGGCTTGAAACTTCATTCAAAAGCGCGATCAACCATGCACCATCGTATTAGTGCTTGAGTTAGGAGAAATTAGTCAAACACGTAATCCATCAATCAAGCAGAGTAGGGTCTTGTTCGACGACTAAATGGGTATGTGCAATTTTCAGCAAAGGGCAGGCCACTCCGTATTCAACACCACGCTGAATCATTTTGCCTAAAATGTGATCATGCTCAGTCATGTTACCTTGAGTTAAATCTCTGAGCATGGATGCAGCAAAGCTTGATTTCACGTTGGTCAACATTTCGAGAGAACGTTTTTTCTCAATTTCAGTAATTGGGAAACCATTTGCTGCAGCGATTGCGCAGCTTTCAGCGTAAAAATTGGTAGTGCTTTCAATACCCCACTTAGCAGCTGAGATTTTCCCAACGTGGCCACGGCACAACGTGGTCATGCCCGCCAAGCTACTCAAAAACACCCACTTGTCCCAGAGCGATTGCTCGATGTTCTCGCTGTACAAGCTGTCAAACCCAGTGTTTTTGCACAATGCAAAAAAATCTCTTGCAATTTTTTCATGTGTGACAGCACGATGGCCTACCGTCAGCATGTGTTTATCATTCAAATGTTTGACTGCACCCGTAGGGGAGAGCGTGGCGGCGATATGAGCTACCCCACCCAAGACCCGATCTTTGCCATATTTGTCATCGAGTTGATGGATGTGATCGAGGCCGTTTAAAAAAGGTAAAAACACGCCTTTGCTACTGGCGCCTTCTAGGCTTGCAAGGGCATCTTCAAAGTCAAAGGATTTCGGCGCTAGCACAATTAAATCGTATTCAGGCTTGAGCTGATTTTTGGTGATGGCTTTAGGCTTGACTGTAAATGACTCTTTGGGCGTTTCAATGACAAGACCCTCCGCCTGGATTTTTGCGTGACGTTTGTCTCGCAATAAAAATGTGACGTCGGCTCCGCTTTGTATTAAGCGAGCTCCAAAATATCCACCGATGCCACCGGCACCCAAAATTAAGATTTTCACTTGCAGAGTTCCTGAAATAGTGAGATGGATAAATTAGTATAACTTTTCAAAACAGGCGAATCAGTATCGTACCTTCAATTAGGTATTCATCATCGGCAAACTTCTCCCAAACGTTATTCAAAATTTCTAACAATTGAACCCAATCGTTTGCTATTATTTTTGGTTCAGGATCTTTAGCTCAGTCAGTTAGAGCGATGGATTCATAAAAAACAGTGACGACGGTATGCTCACCGTAATCTTCACATACCTAGCCCAATGCTGTTTTTGACGTTCTGGCTAGATACTATTAAAATTTGCCGAATATGAAAATTCACTGTGCCGATCAAGATGGGGGAGAAAATATATACCAACAGTTGGGTGTGAAGCGAAGAATTAACGCCGCTGGCACCCTAACTAGATTGGGTGGTGCCCTGATGGCCCCCGAAGTAATCGCAGCAATGGCATCGGCTGCTACAAGTTCGATCGACATAGGTGAACTGCAGGCGGCAGCGAGTCGAACTATCTCGGACATCACCGGCGCAGAGGCCGGGATTGTTACCACTGGCGCTTCAGCTGCCTTGACTTTGGCCTGCGCTGCAAGCATGACTCGTTGGGATATCGCAAAGATGGCTGCGTTACCGCATGTTGAATCGTTTGCTCACGAAGTCCTCATAATGCGCACGCATCGAACTGGCTACTCGAACGCGCTGCGCGCCTCTGGGGCGCGACTCATAGACATTGGACATAACGATCGCGGGACGGGAGCTGGCGTTCGTGGCATCGAGTCATGGGAGATCGAGGCGTCCATTTCATCTAAGACTGCAGCGTTTGCTTTTTCAGCGACACCGGAGAACATGATTGATTTACCGACTGTCGTTTCGGTGTGCAGGTTGCACAATATTCCGGTCATTGTTGATGCGGCAGCTCAACTGCCACCAAAGTCGAATTTACGCCTTATATTTGAGCTCGGTGCAGATCTCGTTGCATTTTCCGGTGGCAAGGCCATCGGTGGTCCTCAGGCATCAGGGATACTTGCCGGCCGGCGTGATCTTGTTGGAGCCGCGCTTATTCAGCAACTCGACATGGATGTTGCCCCGGAAACTTGGATGCATTCTGACTTAATCGATCGCGAAGCGCTGAAAGGGGGAGTGCCGCATCACGGTATTGGTCGAGGTTTCAAGGCGGGAAAAGAAGAAATCGTGGGCCTTATCGTGGCTCTGGAACGCTTCGCTAATTCTGATGACGAGGCTACAAATGCGAGCTTAGCGTTACGCCTAAAACGGATTGCCAAAAATTTGGATAATTTGCCTGGAATTTCCCTGCAATTGGTTTCGGCCAAAGAGACAGGGCGTGTTCCGCACTTGCGCATCTTGATAGATGTGTCCATCGCCAAAATTGATGCGCTAGGTTTAAGTCGGGCACTTCAATGTGCTGACACGCCGGTACATTTGTCGGAACGTTTTGCACAGCATGGGATGCTGATCATTGATCCGCAAGTGCTTCGGGAAGACGATGAAGAAGTGCTTGTGGCAACGTTTAAGGGAGTGTTGCCGTCGCAGTTGTTTTGATCAAAGCTTTCTAAGGGATTTTCTGAGTCATCGGAATGCGCTATCGTTAGCTAATTCCACAGCCCAGAAGTCTAGCTTCTTGGTTCTCGGTGCAGTACACGCCCAGGTCTTGCACCAGTTGCTCGGCCATATCTCCAGACCATTGCGCCGTTTACGATGACAGCTTCTATGCCTCGAGCAGGTGCAATGGGAGCGGCGTAGGTGGCTGCTTCATCGACTGTGTCGGCGTCAAACAAGGTTAGGTCGGCATAGGCGCCTTCTCGGAGCACCCCACGATCTTTGAGCCCAAAGTTTTTGGCGGTCAGTCCGGTCATCTTGTACACGGCTGTCTCCAGTGGGAATAGCCCGAGAAAACGACCATAGTGTCCGAGCACCCGCGGAAAACTTCCCCAAAGACGTGGGTGTGGTGAGGCGTCGTGCGGCAGACCATCGGAGCCGATCATGGTTTGGTCGAATTTCAGAATACGCTGCACATCGGCCTCGTCCATTTTGAAGTAAATCGCGCCAGCTGGCAGCAAGCGCTTGACGGCTTCGTCTTGAGAGCAGTTCATTTTTTTTGCGATATCGGTCAGGTCTTGGCCCGCATACTCGGGTAGCGGTTTTGACCAACTGACGATGACACGTGCCGAACTTGCCGCTCTGTCAACTGACAAGATGGTGGAGCCGGCAGTGTAGGGGTAGCAGTCAAGGCAGATCGGTTGTGTGGCCATGTTTTTTTCAATCAAAGCCAAGGTTTCCGTAGAGCGGCCGTGATTGGCCTGCTCAGTTACTTTGTGGTGAGAAATCACAATCGGTACACCGACTTCCCGGCCGATCCTAAAACTTTCTTCGAGTGAGTCAATCACGCGATCCGCTTCGTTGCGCATGTGAGTGCAATACAGACCCTGGAATTGCTTGAGTGGGCTGCAAACTTCGATCACTTCTTCTGTGGGTGCAGCGATGGCTGGCTCATAAAAGAGGCCAGTGGAAACTCCGATGGCGCCAGCTTGCATGGCCTCAAGAACCAATTCGCGCATGGCTGCAATTTCAGTTGAGCTGGCAGGCTTTGACAGATCGCTCATGGTGGCCACGCGCAATGTGGTGTGCCCCACCAACATGGCGCAGTTGGTAGCCGCAGGATGGGCGCGCAATTCGTCGAGGTAGGACGCAAAGGTGGGGAAGTGAAACCAGCTTCCATGATCATCCAAGAGATTGAGCGGGGGCGTGACTGGGTTGGGAATGGGACGCGGCATGGGCGCAAGTGAAACACCGCAATTTCCGCCTATCACAGTGGTCACGCCCTGGCTAACCTTTGGGGCCATGTCGGGGCTGGAGAGCATGATTCGGTCGTCGTGGGTGTGCGAGTCGATGAAGCCTGGCGCTGCAATGCGGCCTGCTAGATCAATTTCCAATTCACCACGCAAGCTTGAAAGATCGCCGATGCGAACAATGCGGTCGCCAATAATGCCGATGTCCCCATTAAAGCGTGGTGCACTGGTTCCGTCCACGATGCTTGCGTTTCGAATCAGTAGGTCAAAATTTTTCTGCATCAAAAGCCTTTAAATAAAAAAGTGCGAAACAGAGCCCGTTTTTACAGCAGGGCACCGCGCGCTGAAATTGGCCACAGAGCCTCCACCCGATCTCCTCGGATACAGACCAGTTCGTCGTACAAATTGACAGTGGGGTCGCAGTGACCGGGCACCAGCATCAGTTGATCGCCTAGACTCAGTGCTGCAGCATCGCTGGTGCTGAGCACGCCATGCTCGTCGGCTGCTTTGATATAACGCAGGTCAGCGCGCTGCCATACGGTGGGCATACCCGAGTCCACGCTAGACGCTTTGAGGCCAGCGTCAATGATTGCATACGAAGTAGCGTTGCGACTCATAACAGTGGTGCAAACAAACAGGGCATGCTCAAACGCGATATCGCTTACTGCGCGCTGGTTGTCGCTATAGTCGCGATCCATGAATATATAGGAGCCAGCTTGAATTTCGTTGAAGACACCCGAGTCGCGCTCATACAAGAAGCTGCCGGTGCCAGCACCGGTGATGCGCTCGACCGCAATGCCGCAGGCCTCAATGGCCTGTTGACTTATGCGGGCTGCCTCGACTGCGCCGGAAATGGCCATGGCCCGGTCCTGCGGCAAACGCATATGTTGTGCCGCACCGTGGTAGCACTGCAGACCCGCAAAACGAAGAGGGGGATTGGCTGCTATTTGCCGCGCCAACATGGCGGCAGCTTCGCCAGGTGCAATGCCGCATCGATTGGATCCAACATTGATTTCGATATAGACATCCAGATTGACTGCGTGTGATTTAGCTGCAGCGGCCAGTGCTTGAACCTGCTGCGGGTGATCCACCAGAACCCCTATGCGTGCTGAGCGTGCCAGTGGCGCGAGATGACGCAGCTTGGCGTCTCCCATAACCTCATTGGTAATCAGAATATCTTGGATGCCAGCTTGAACAAAAACGGCGGCCTCACTGAGCTTTTGGCAGCAAATGCCTATCGCTCCAAGCGCGATTTGCCGAAGTGCTATCTGCGGGCATTTGTGACTTTTTGCATGAGCGCGAAGGCGCACCTTGCTGCCTTGTAGCGCTGTGACCATGCGCGCCAAATTACGCTCGAAAGCATCGAGGTCTAAAACGAGTGAGGGTGTATCGATCAGGCTGATGTGATCGCCCGGTTGTGCTGCTTGCCAAGGGCTCATAGGATTACCCAGTTCTTTGAGAAAAATAGAAGAATTTTCGTTTCACAACAAAGTGTTAATCGAGTTTAGCGCCAGAAATTTTGACGACTTCAGCCCATTTGATGGTTTCGCGCCGCTAGAGTTCTCGAAACTCATTCGGCGAGCTAGGGGCTATCTCTGCATCGAATACTCCCGAGTGGTTGATCAAATCATCGGTTTAGGGTCGGGCTTAATGCTACACTTTTGCCTCTTGGTAAATGGCATAGAGTTTGGCATACATGGGCCCGGGTTTGCCTAGGCCGACTTGTTTGGAGTCGATCAAGGTGACTGGCAGGATCTCTTTGGTGGCAGATGACAAAAGCACTTCATCA
>Ga0209356_1000308_pt1 | contig 19210 bp, 21 predicted proteins | sample LauGreFaBDMM15SN_2_FD_188213 | JGI IMG/M metagenome (GOLD analysis project Ga0209356, IMG submission 188213) | Freshwater lake microbial communities from Lake Michigan, USA - Fa13.BD.MM15.SN (SPAdes) (version 2) | ecosystem: Environmental > Aquatic > Freshwater > Lake | place: Lake Michigan, USA...
TTGAAGAAGAAGTCATTGAGTTAGAAGACGGCTCCGTTGTTGTCAACTATAAAGAAAAACAAAGCCCAAGAAAAAATCCACAGTTCTACGAGAACTTGGCTGAGGTGTTTGATGAGAGTACATTACAATCTCTGGCAACGGAGTATTTAGATTTAATTGACGCTGACAAAGAGTCGCGTTCACAACGAGACAAACAGTATGAAGAAGGATTGCGTAGAACTGGGCTTGGAAAAGATGCACCTGGAGGGGCGACGTTTGACGGTGCTTCCAAAGTGGTTCACCCGGTTATGGCAGAGGCCTGCGTTGACTTCGCTGCGTCAACGGCTAAAGAATTACTTCCACCCGATGGCTTAGTTAAGTCTAACATCAAGGGCGAAGCAGATCGAGTAAAAGAAGAGACAGCAGATCGTAAGGTTAACTTCCTTAACTGGCAGCTAACCGAGCAGGTGCCTGAGTACCGCGATGAAATGGAGCAACTGCTTACTCAGTTGCCGTTAGGTGGATCACAGTTCCTTAAGTGGCGATGGGACGAAGAACAAAAACGTCCGATCTGTGAATGGGTCGCAATTGACAACATTTTGTTGCCATACTCGTCAACCAACTTCTACACATCGCAACGCGTCACTGAAGTACAAGACATTACTGAAGACACGTTCTTACAGCGTATTGACGCAGGTATCTACGTTGACATTGACAGCGTGTACTCTTCAGATGCACCGTTAAATGATCAGACAAGATCTGAAAAAGCAAACGATAAAATTGAGGGCAAAGACATACCCTCTAAAAACATTGACGGATTGCGTCGTGTTTACGAGATTACGTGCTTCATGCGTTTGGATGAAGACGATCAAACTGAAGGACAACGCGCTCCTTACATTTTAATGATTGATGAGACAACAAGCACAGTCTTGGGTCTGTATCGTAACTGGGAAGCAAATGATGAAAAGTTTGAAAAACTGGACTGGTATGTCGAGTTTAAATTTATCCCTTGGCGTGGCGCTTATGCTATTGGCCTTCCCCATCTTATTGGTGGTCTTAGCGCTGCTCTCACTGGTGCTCTACGTGCTCTCCTTGACGCGGCGCATATTAATAATTCCCAAACGCTACTTAAACTCAAAGGTGGACGAATTGGTGGGCAAAGCGATCGCATCGAGCCTACGCAAGTAGTTGAGATTGAGGGAGCACCTGGTGTTGACGACGTTCGCAAGATTGCAATGCCAATGCCGTTTAATCAACCATCCAGCGTATTGTTTAATTTACTTGGCTGGTTAACTGACGCAGCCAAAGGCGTTGTCACCACCGCAGAAGAAAAGATTGGCGAGGCAAACAACAACATGCCGGTTGGTACGGCCCAAGCTCTTATTGAGCAAGGCGCTAAAGTATTTTCCAGCATTCACGCACGTTTACACCGCAGCCAAGCTAAGTCACTGGCGATTATTTCTCGCATTAACCACTGGTATTTGGAGCAGATGGACAACCAGTCCGGCGAGGCAATTGAGGTTCGTGACTTCTCGTACAACAACGACGTACGCCCGGTATCTGACCCTAACATTTTTTCTGAGACACAGCGACTAGCTCAGAACCAGGCCATCCTTCAAATGGCGGCCTCAGCACCACCTGGAATGTTTGACGTTCGTGCGGCTTACCGCAGAGTGCTACTCCAGCTTAAAATCCCTAACATTGACGAGATATTACCAAACCCATTGGGGGCAAAAGAATCCAATCCCGCGCTAGAAAACGTCGCCATGACCATGGGACGACCAGCGGCGGCGTATCCAGACCAGGACCACATCAGTCACATTAAGATTCACCTTGAGTACGCGGCAAACCCAGCCTATGGCGCTAACCCAGTGATTGGACCAACGTTTGCACCTAACGCACTTGAGCACATCAAGCAACACTTAACGCTGCACTATTTACAATCCATGCGCGCGTACGTGGCCCAGGCATCTGGCGGTAGAGATGCGTTAGAGTTACACCAAGAAAAGCCACTAGACTTAGAATCTCAACAGGCGTTAGCTTTGGCCTCGCAAATGGTTGGGCAAGATTCAAAAATGACAATGCAACCATTTGTAGAACAAATACAACAACTAGCTCAAAAAGTACAGCAAGCTAAAGAGGCACAGCTTCAACAGGCAGCCTCTGCCGATCCAACGGCTCAGGTTATTCTTAAGACCCAAATGGCTGAAACTCAGCGTAAACAGCAAGAGTCACAGCTTAAGATGCAGATGGAACAGGCCAAGTCGCAACAAGACTACGAGCTTAAACTTGCCGAGTTACAGCGCAAAGTCATGGAATTACAGAGCAAGTACGAAGTACAAACCGAACTGGATAACCAGAAAAACTCTACCAACGTGGCAATTAACAGCATGAATAACTCCTCGCGCGAGCGCGTGGCGGCAATGCAGGCACAGTTGCAAATAACAAACCAAGAAATGGCGCTCGCCCAAGAGCAAGCAAGACTTGGCATACAAGCAGTAAACGAAGCAGAAAAAGATATCCGTCAGCATGGTATCGAGATTGAAAAACAGCAATTTATATCAGACGCCGAGATAGCCAAACAGGCCGTCCAGGCAGCACTACAATCAAAACCCACCACAGGAGCATAACATGGCCGAAAATTTAAAAGGCTTTCGTCAAACGTACCAGGAAACCGGCCAAATATGTAGCGGCGGCGGCCCTGGCGAGAAAACCATCGACAAAGGCGCATCTGGCAGCCACCGGGGTAATAACTGGAAAAAAGGCGCAGCCCAAAACAAAATGGCTAAAGACTGCAAAGTCGGGCCAGATAAAAACCTTAAAGACATCAAAGGCGGCAATTTTTATTAATTTTAGGGCGGATTCCTTCATATACTTGCATTAGTAAAATTATGAAGGACTTTTTATCTGAAATTATCGGTCGTGTAAAGGCTGAGCAAAAATCACTAGCGGAATCCGTTACCGCGGGAACTAACGTAAATTCGTTTGAGGACTACCAGAGATTGGTTGGCCGACACGAGGGTTTTAAGATTACGTTGGATATTATTAACGAGATTTTAACGGAAGACGACGAAGACGAATCGTAAGATTCAAGAAAGGACTGCCGCATGGCATTTGATATATCACAAAAAGAAGACCCAGATCTTCGCTCAGAGCAAGAGTGTTTTCCTGAGATAGACCCTGGTGTTGAAGTGGCTGGAGACCGTGTATTAGTGCAGTTAAGACGGGAAAAAGCTAAAAGTAAGGGTGGAATCATTTTAGTTGATGAGACCCGACAGACGTTACGTTTCAATGAGACCGTTGCAAAAGTAGTCCAAGTTGGACCTTTGGCATATAAGTCGCCAGATACGCTTGAGCCTTGGATTGAAGGCCCCTGGTGTAAAGTTGGCGATCTAGTTCGTACGATTAAGTACGGAGGTGATCGGTTCGTTGTTAACCCGGATGATGAAGGCTCCCCCGTGGTGTTTATTACCATCCAGGCACGTGAAATCATTTCTCGCATCAAGTCGTTTGAACATGCGCAGAAAATGAAAGCGTTTGTAGACTAATTTTGAAAGAAAATTATGGCAGATAATGAAAAAGACGTTCCTATCAAGGAACAAAGTGATGGCTCCGTTTTAGCCAAACTGGATGAGCATGTTGATTACTTTCCAGACGAAGAAAAACAAAAAGATGATGCTGTCGAAGACAGTGATCAGGATGACGATGAGCCCGTAGAAGCTGCTGATGGTGGCGAGGTGGATTCTGATCCTGAAGAAACAAACGAAGACCGCGAAAAAATTCGCGAGGCACGTAGAGAAGAGCGCAGGTTAAAGAAAGAATTAAATAAACAGCGCGACGCAACGGCCCGTAATAAAATTAGTGCGCTTGAGCGACGTAACGCTGAACTGGCAGAACGTTTAGTTAAAGTAGAAAATGCTTCGGCGTCGTACCAGTTTGTGCAGATTGATAAGGCAATTGAAGACGAGGCAACTCGTGTAGAATACGCCAAAATGAAAATGCTGCAAGCGGCGCAAGAAAATGATGCGCCTGGACAAATGGAGTACTTAGAGCAATTGACCGACGCCAAACAGCGTCTGCAACAAGCTCAGTACTACAAAAAACAACAGCTCGAGCAAGCAAGAGCCCCAAAGCAAAATGTACCAAACGAGATTAGCACTGAAGTGCAAAGAAACGCAACTCAGTGGCTTAAGAAAAACTCCTGGTATGACCCGCAAGCTCGGGATACAGATAGTAGAATCGCCAAGGTAATTGATCAAGAACTCGCCCAAGACGGATGGGATCCAAGTGATTCTGAGTATTGGGAGGAGTTGGATAATCGTTTATCGTCACGTCTGCCACACCGTTACACAAGTAAAGGTGGACAGCAAACTCGTAGAGCGGGCCCAACGGCCTCTAGCCGAGTGGCAAACACAACCAGCGCAAGACCTGGAACAATCACGTTAAGTCCTCAGCGTGTCCAGGCTATTAAAGACGCTGGTGCGTGGGACGATGTTGAAAAACGAAACAAAATGATCCGCGCATACGCATCGTATGATCGCGCTAACAAAGGATAATTATCATGGCAAACACAAGAATAAAACGCGACTTAGAAGATCGTTTATTAGATCGAGTCGAGGAAACAAAAGAACGGATGGCAGCAGAAGATCCGGACTTAAAATCAAAGCGCGAACGTGCAGAGGCGTTCAGAGACAAATGGCAAAATAGCGCGTTGCCAGATATTCCAGGAGGAACAATCCCTGGATTCCATTTGTGCTGGTTATCCACTACAAATAATTATGACAGTATCGACAAACGTATGGCGTTGGGTTATGAGCCAGTGAAAGCCGGAGAATTAGGAAAAGGCTTTGAAGCACTAGGTAAAATGAGCTCGGGCAAGTTTGAAGGCTGTGTTAGTTGTAACGAGATGGTTCTCTTTAAGTTACCAGAAGAAATCTATCAAGAAGTGATGCGCATGCTGCACCTCGAGGATCCCCTTGAGCACCAGCGAAATATTACCGCAAACGTTCGTAGCACTGCTAAGGACGGCAAAGGTGGCAGATCAATTCTTGAAGGTGGCATTTTGGAAATGGAAAAAGAGGCCGCAAAAGCAAATAGTAATATTCGCTTCCAATAACATTCTTCAAAATATAACAAAGGAAAAATAATAAATGTCCACAACATTTAAACCCTTTGGTCTGAAGCCTGTATATCACCCAAGTGGTCTTGATCGTGCAGTTCCATTCGTTGGAACCAACACTTTTGTCACTGGGTCTACATACACGGCTCCCTACTCTTTGAACTCTGGTGAGTCATTTTTCCAGTATCAACCAGTTGGGATCACAGGTTCAGGTCAATTAGCAGTTGCAGCTACCCTTGCAGCAACAAGCCCGGTATACGGCGTATTTAACGGCGTAGAGTTTACTGACTCACAAGGTCGTCGCTCTGTAGCTAAATTTGCCTCTAAAGCCACATTAGACGCTTCAACTGAAATCTTATTCTGGATCTTTGCTGATCCGTCTTTAGTATATGAAGTTCAGTCTGCAGGCTCTGTAACCACAGCAGCTATCGGATCGCAGTACAACTTCTCAGCAACCGTCGGAAACACCCCAACAGGTGGCACTTCCATCGGTAATGGGGGCGCAGGCTTCTCCACAACCGCTATTGCTGCAACCGCAGTAACTGCCGGTCAACAAGGACAAGTTCGCGTAGTAGGTTTAGGCCGTGAAGTAGCATATCCAACAGGCGAGTTAAACGCTTGGGGCGATGCGAAAACGATTGTTCAAGTCCAGATCGCCAACAACACGTTTGTTGCACCTAAGGTCTCGGTTTCCTAATTAACGAAAGAAAGGTAATAAGCAATGGCAACTCCAATGCGTAGTACAGACTTTCGTGCGGTAGTCGAGCCGATTATCAACGAAGTCTTTGATGGTGTATATGAGCAGCGTGCTGACGAATGGAAAGGTTTTGTAGAACAAATCCAAGGCATCCCACGCAATTATCACGAAGAAGTAATGTTGTTCGGTATGAATGCCGCACCTGCGATGCCTGACGGAACTCCTGTCAGCTATGACCAAGGTGGTACTTTGTACATCACACGTTTCATCTATCAAATCTATGGCTTGGCATATGCCTTGACCAAAGTGTTGATGGAAGACGGTGATCACATCCGTATCGGCAGCACTTTCGCCAAGCATTTGGCTCAGTCTATGATTGAGACCAAAGAGACATTGTGCGCTAACTTATTAAACTTTGCATTCACAGCCGGCTATGTTGGCGGTGACGGTGTAACTTTAATAAACACAGCTCACCCTGTTGCTAACGGCTTAACTTACAGCAATCAGCTATCGACTGCCGCTAACTTGTCGCAGACTTCTGTTGAGCAGATCCTCATCCAGATCCGTTCTGCAATCGACAACAACGGTAAGCGTATTCGTCTGAAAGCTGAGCAGTTAGTTGTTCCTCCAGCACTCGAGTTCCAGGCAGAGGTAATCCTCAAGTCTGTTCTCCGTTCTGGTACAGCTGACAACGATCTCAACCCAATCAAGTCTACTGGTATGCTTCCAAAGGGTACACATGTTGTAACCCGTTTGAGCTCCAGCAAAGCATGGTGGGTACAGACCGATGCTGAGAATGGTCTCATGCTCGTAATGCGTCGTCCAATGGAGAAATCCATGGAAGGCGACTTCGAGACTGATTCTATGCGCTACAAAGCCACCGAGCGTTATGCGACCGGCTGGCATGATGCCCGCAACCTCTACGGTACCGCTGGCGTTTAACTAGCACCTCCGTAGTCCTAAAAGCCACCCCACAAGGGTGGCTTTTTTACTATTTGGGGCGCAATTGATATAATATTTGCATTAGTAGTTATAGGAAGATTAATCCCATTCTGACCACCGAACTTCCCGGATGGACGACTTAGAGACAGCTAGGGATACCCACTAAGATAAGGAAACACAATGTCAAGCACATTTACAATACCCCTGCGTTTAAATACGCGTCAAACTACCAGCAACGACGGCACAATTTCTGCCGACACCACTGGCGCCACAATGATTTCACAACAGGTAGCTATTGTTGCTGCAGCAGCCGCAACCGAAGTAATTCCCGCAGGTTCTATTATTCATTCAATTGACGGCTACTTAAACGTAGTTGGTGCAGCCTCGCGCGCGGTCAGCTTAACCGTTAACGGTGTAACAACCTCCGTCGGTACACTGACAACTACCGCCCTAGGTAAAGTTGCTGTAGCCTTTACTGCATCTGCTGCCGTGGCTAACTTGTTGGCTAACGTTGGTGCATATGACTGCACAGTAACTTTAGCCGCTGAGGCTGCTTCTGCTGGCACATTGTCTATTCAGTACACAGGTCGCAATGCTAACGGCACAATTACTGCCTATGGTTCTGGCTATACCAACTCTTAATTAGGGACATAACATGCGTCCAGTTTACTTTACAATCTCTGGAGCAAGCGCGGCGTCGCCCGTTTGCCCAGTAAACAACTACATAGCGCCAACAAACTTGGCGTTGGGTGCAACTGTGACCGGAACCATCACCTACACCGTCCAATACACTTTTGATGATGTTTTTGCTAATAACTATGTTGCCGCATCGGGCAACTGGACTAATCATCCAACGTTAACCGCTCAAACTGCAACTAAAGACGCCAATATTGCCTACCCCGTTACCGGGGTTCGCATTATTAGCACGGCAGGCACTGGCTCCGTTACCCTCGCAATTATTGAAGCTGGTGGAGGAATAGGCTAATGATTACTACTAACATTGACGGGTCTTATAGCGGCACAAATCAACTATTTGATTTGCTTTCGTTAATTTCTAACCCCGATGCGTATTCAAAAAAATTAAAAGAGCTACAGGCATCTATTGACGAACAAAAAAAGTTTGTTGAATTGGTTGGTCCAGCAAGTGAAATTATTGCATTGCGTGAGAAAGCTAAAAAAGACAGTCAAACTAAAGCACAGGAATTATCTGACGCTAAAGAACAAGCGGCAAATATTTTAAATGATGCAAAAGTTGTGGCGTCTGGAATTTTGTCTGACGCCTCAGCAAATGCAAAACAAATTATTGCCGAGGCTGACGCAAAAAAAGATGAGATTACAAATGCTTTGTCTCAAACCAAGGCGTCGTTAGAGGCAGCTAAAACTGCCGAGGCCGCAGCCAAAGCCGCACAAAACGCAGCCGACGTTAAAGCTAAAGAAATTGCTGAGGCCCTTGCCGCCGCGTCTGCGGCGCAGGCAGAGGCTAATGCGGTTAAAGCAAATGTATTAGCCAAGCACGAAGAATTTCTTAAGAGCATTTAATGTCGATTTCGCCGCATTCGGGTATAATTGACTTTGGAACTTTTACACCCCCTAGTGCTCCTTTAAACGGCATTCAAGGGGAAGTTCCTGCGCCTCTATTAGTTGAATCTGGATACCTTTTAAGCACCTCTGGTTGGGTTCCAGCCGCTAGTGGATCAGGCACAGTAACTTCTGTAGCGGCAACTGTACCTAGTTTTTTAAGCATTACTGGAAGCCCAATTACTACTAGCGGTACTTTAGCAATAGCTTACTCAGGAACGGCTTTACCAATTGCCAACGGTGGAACAGGGGCTACTACGGCTGCTGAAGCATTTTCTGATTTAACTCCATTAACTTTAACTACTGCTAGTGCTACTACTTTAGTATTAACTAACACAAGCGGTTATCAGCAACAGATTATAGGTTCTGCAAATCAAACTATTACTTTGCCTAGTACGGCAACTTTAGCTGTTGGATGGAGTTTTTTAATTACTAACGCAACATCAGTTACAGCAACAGGATATACAGTAACCGTTCAAACTTCTACTGGTGCTACTGTTTATACAAATTCAAACATTGGTTCATATCGAGTTTGGTGTATTTCAACCGCAAATAACAATGCCGCCTCTTGGAGTGTTGGTGCAGAAACATTTTCATTTGAAACAGGCACAGGTAGCGTAGTAAGGGCAACAAGTCCAACATTTAGTAGCATAGCGGCAACTGGAAATTTAAATCTTAGTGGTTCAACATTCCAATCAGCCCTTTTTGCATCAGCCCAAACAACTGGTAATACTGTTATTTGTTCAGTCCAAACTTCAGGTACTTTAACTATTGGTGGTGCAAGTGGAACGGGTACACAAACTATTGGTCGTTCAACAGTAAGCCAACAAACAGATATTCAAGCTGGTGCAACAGCATCAGGCTCTACCAAAGCAATCAACATTGGTACGGCTGGACTATCAGGTTCTACTACTGCTATCAACATTGGTTCTGCGGTATCAGGCTCGCTTGGAACAACTACTATCCAAGCACCCACAGTTAACATTGGACAGACAGCTACACAGTTCCAAGTAACTAACACAGCATCCGCAGTCAATTATGTACAAACAACTGGCTCACTTACTGGCTTTGGGGCTAAATTACTTTCCGCTGGAACAGACACTAACATCCCATTAGTCCTCCAACCAAAAGGCACAGGCGCACTACAAGCCCAACAAACAGACTCTACTACAGCAGGTGGTAATGCTAGGGGTGCTAATGCTGTTGATTGGCAGACAAGTAGAGGGGCGGCAAGTCAAGTAGCTTCAGGACAAAATACTTTTATCGGTGGTGGAATAAACAATACAGTAACAGGTGCTATTGCTGGTGTTTTAAGTGGTGGTTTTAGTTCGGCATCTGCGCAATATGCTGTAGTTGCTGGTGGGGCAGCAAATACTGCTGGTCAATACGCTGCTGGAATTGTTGCTGGTCAATCAAATGGAGCATTAGGATATTTTAATCTTATTGGTGGTGGCGTTAGTAATTCTGGAACAAGTGGTACAGCCGTAACTACACAAGCAACAACTACAGTAACAAACGGTTCTACTGCCGTAACTTTAAGCGGAAGTAATGCCAACATTAAAGTTGGTCAGTTAATCGCTGGCACAGGTCTTCCATTTCCAACTACCTATGTAGCCGCAATTTCAGGTACATCATTAACCTTATCTGTAGCCGCTACAGCTACAGGAACGCCAACTCTATCTTTCTTTACTCCCCACGGAGTAGTAGTTGGTGGCGGTAATAACCAAGCTACAGGTAGTTATTCATTTATCGGTGGTGGTGGTGATGCTGGTACTGCGGCTAATAGGAATGTGGCTAGTGGGGATTGGAGTTTTGTTGGTGGTGGTCAAAAGAACACAGCTTCAGGCTCTCAATCTTTTGTAGGTGGTGGTGGTACAAATTTAGCAACAAGCACAGGCACTGTTGTTGCGGGTGGACTTGGTAATTTTGCACTTGGTTTTGGTTCAAGCACTGTTGGCGGTAACGGAAACCAATCTAATGGTACATATTCATTTGTAGGCGGTGGTCAAAGTGGAACAAACAGAAGTATAGGTGGTTTACATACTTTTCCTGCTTGCATAAGCCCTGTAGCAAGTGGTCTTGGTATTTCCCAATCCTCATTATTGGTTCTTGGTGTTCAAACTACCGATGCCACTGCTACTGCATTAAGAAGCGATACATCTGCCGCAGGCACAACAAACCAAGTAATACTACCTAACAACTCTGCTTACTTCTTTACTGGAGAAGTTATATCAGGAGTTACTGGCGGTGGTGATACTAAAGGATTCACTATTGAAGGTGTTATCAAGCGAGGTGCTAATGCGGCATCGACTGCCTTGGTAGGAACACCTACGGTAACATCTAGCTTTGCTGATGCTGGGGCAGCTACTTGGACTATTGCAGTAACAGCCGACACGACTAACGGTGGATTACGAGTTACCTTTACAGGACAGGCTAGTACGACTATTCGTACGGTTTGCCAAATCCGCACAACAGAAATGACATACTAGGGAGATTTACATGGCACTCAAGCTCGCTGTTCAGACACAATTTGGCGTACCAGCCCCACAAGCCTACGCACGAATCACGAACTTCTTTGGTACAAAAGACCAAATACAAGTCCAAGTCGCTATTCATTATGACGAATCGGCAAGGCACAGCAACATGGCTACAGTCAAAGAAAACGCACACTACATCGGTATGGAAGACCTCAAGGGTGATTTAATCCCTGCCATTTACGAGGTTCTAAAGACTTTTAGTGATTACGAAGGCGCAGAGGACTGCTAAGATGCCTGTCTACTTAGATACGCGAGGTAACTCAGTACTGTCTGTGGCGGTCTGTGATCGCTGCAGCAGGAAATTTGCGTACACAGATTTAATGCCTGACCCCAACTTTCCGGGTATGCGCGTGTGTGCGGCAGATAAAGACAACTATGACCCCTGGAGATTACCAGCGCGTCAGACAGAAAATATTGCGTTGCGATTCCCACGCCCCGATGTATCTATAGCAACTGGCCCAGTAAGCGGACAGCAAATTGTTACTGATGGTGGACCAAATAACCCACCACAAAACGACAGCTTCTTTATCGAGGGTACACCTCCTAACGCCGGTGAGTCCGGCGACTTAAAACTATAAGAGACCGTAATGGCAGATCGTTCGATAACACAACTACAAGTAGCTGGGGCGTTAACAGGTAACGAAGTGACTGTTGTTGTCCAAAACGGTGTAACAAAACAAACCCAGCTCCAAAACATTTCAAACTTAGGTGGCCCAACTGGCCCAACAGGTGCTCCTGGACCCGCAGCAACCGGAGCAACCGGACCAACCGGAGCTACCGGAGCTACCGGATTAACCGGAACTACTGGATCAACCGGCGCCACAGGTGCTACTGGATCGGGAGCCACTGGAACAACAGGACCCACAGGGCCTGGAGGTGGAGCCACTGGACCAACAGGCGCCACTGGTGCAACTGGAACAACTGGTGCAACCGGACCTGGAGTTGGTGCAACCGGACCAACCGGCGCAACTGGAGATACAGGTGCCACAGGTGCCACGGGATCAACAGGTGCCACAGGAGCTGGTGCAACCGGCGCTACTGGGGTAACTGGCGCCACTGGATCAACAGGTGCCACAGGTGCCACTGGGGCGAGTGTTACAGGTGCCACAGGAGCAACAGGTGCCACTGCAGCCACAGGCGCCACTGGATCAACAGGTGTCACAGGCGCAACAGGAGCCACCGGGGCAAGTATTACCGGCGCCACTGGAGCAACAGGTGCCACCGCAGCCACAGGCGCCACTGGATCAACAGGTGTCACAGGCGCAACAGGTGCCACTGGGGCGAGTGTTACAGGTGCCACAGGAGCAACAGGCGCTACCGCAGCCACAGGCGCCACGGGAGACACAGGCGCGACGGGCGCAACAGGAGCCACTGGGGCAAGTGTTACCGGCGCAACCGGAGCCACTGGATCAACAGGAGCCACTGGATCAACGGGTGTCACAGGCGCCACGGGGCCTACAGGCGTCACGGGGGCAACAGGTTCTAGAACTTATACAGTAACAAATAATGTATCAAGTGCTTACATAATTGATGGCGCAAATAACCCAACATTAAACTTATTACGTGGTTTTACTTATGTTTTTGAGGTAAATGCTGCAGGGCATCCGTTTTGGTTACAAACTACCGCACCACCTTATAACGCAGGTAATGTTTATAACACTGGCGTTACTAACAATGGAGCAGCGGTAGGCACAATTACATTTGCAGTTCCTTACAATGCACCAAACACGTTATATTATGTATGTCAGTACCATTCTGGAATGGGTGGTCAAATAAATATAAGTGATGTTGGACCCACAGGCCCCACAGGACCAACAGGTGCCACAGGTGCCACTGGATTAACAGGCGCCACAGGACCAACCGGAGTAACCGGCGCCACAGGAGCAACAGGAGATACAGGTGCCACAGGTGCCACAGGATCAACAGGCGCCACTGGATCAACAGGCGCCACGGGCCCAACCGGAGTAACCGGAGCAACAGGAGCCACCGGGGCAAGTGTTACCGGAGCAACAGGTGCCACTGGACCAACCGGAGTAACCGGCGTGACAGGGGTTACCGGGTCAACTGGACCAACTGGTGCAACTGGTGCCACGGGGACAATTGACACCACTGTAGCAAACACCTTCACAAACACCCAAACATTTAGCGGGTCAACCTCCGTGCTCGCAATGGTGCTAAACGACACCGCCGAGGTCATAACAATATCCGCCTCGGTCGCAACTGGCACAATTAACTACGACGTCACAACGCAGTCGGTCTTGTACTACACTAGCAACGCGTCGGCAAACTGGACGGTTAACTTTAGAGGATCAAGCGGAAGGACAATGGACCAGTTAATGAGTACGGGTCAATCCGTAACGGTGGCCTTTTTAGTTCAGCAGGGTGCAACGGCCTACTACAACAACGTAGTGCAGGTTGACAACACAACCGTAACACCAAAATGGCAAGGCGGCACGGCTCCAACAGCCGGCAATACGTCCAGCCTTGATGTCTACAGCTACACCATTATCAAAACCGGCAACGCAGCATTTACGGTGCTTGCGTCACAGACCAAGTTCTAAGAGACAACTATGCCACTACTACAAACAAGAGGAGCCGGATCAGCCAAGGGATTTGGATTTTCCGCCACCCCCAGCGGACCAGACCCTTGCGATGGCACCATAGCTATTTTTACACTGGGGATGGGAATGCCTGGCTATGTGCAAACGACATGCCGTAACAAATACACCTACGCCACGTGCGCGTCATCTTCTGCGACTGCTTCCACTTTTCTAACTTCCGTTGGTGCGGCTGCCGGCAACAGCACCCGGGGGATATTTGTAAGAGGGAATGGATCAGGACAAACGAACAAATACACGTACGCCACTAACACGTCGGTTGTTGCAACTACATTCTGCTATGGTTTTACTGGTGGCGCTGCTGCGGGAAACAGCACCCGGGGGATATTTGTATATGGAGTTTGCTACCAAGGTGCGCGTGCAAAATATACCTACGCCACCGACGCAAAAAGCTCCGCAGCGTGCTCTGTTCCCGCCTCTGGTTTTTATTTAGCTGCTGTGGGCAACAGCACCCAGGGAATATTTACAGTTAACACTAATAATACGACACGGAACAAATACACGTACTCCACCGACACATCGGTTGCTGCCACTGCGGCATGTCGAGCGTCTTATCAGGCCTCCGCCGCGGGCAATGGCACCCGGGGAATATTTAACTTAGGGTGTGCTAGCACTGGCGGAGTCGGAAGTTTGTATCGTAACAAATACGTCTACGCCACCGACACATCAATTGGCCAAGCCTGTTTACCAGCTACCGCTCTACCGACATTCGGCGGCTCTGCTGCGGGCAATAGCACCCGGGGGATATTTGCAATCGGCAAAAGTGGTGGTGGTTGTGCTTCGTCAGCCGTTCGATGCAAATACACGTACGCCACTGACACAGCAACTACCAGTGGTGTGGGTGCAGCGTCTCGAATCAATTACGATGGTATGGCCACGTCTTGGTCCGTTGGTGTAAACGTATAATATGCACTCATCCCCACACCGCACCAACTCAGATTTTCAACTGCGCTACTTTATAGCCAACAGTTGCCACACGGCAGACATTGCCTGGTGTATAATGTACGAACAAAAAATAGATGTAAAAGTAAAATTAGAAAGCGCAAAAGCTCAACTACTAAGGCGCAAGGCCAAACTTATAGAGATTGAGCAAAGACTAGAATCCACGGACCCGGTTACACAACTCAACGCCCAGGCAGACCTAATTGAGTGGAAAAGCGGCGAGGGTTTACTAGAAATGGGACTACTTGGCGCAGAGCAAGAGCTTGCAACTATTATGTCCATCATGGCGGAGCTAGAGCCACAAAGAAAATATGCCAACCTCCCTGTTTTAGAGGCGGCACAGGCAGCGCAACAAGAGGAGTGGTTACTGGAGTTTAGACGGCGAACAGAAAATTATTTGTTAAGCATTGGCACTATTCCTGAAGACCAACTTAACGCCATGCGAAACCACCCCGACTTTGAGTCTAATCTTGTGCCGTATATAACAAACGTCTTGCAAAAAATTAGTGTGGATAAAGACAAGATGAGTTTACTAACTAACAACAAGGCTCTCATTAGTGGTTGAGTTACTTTTTCCGTCGGCTGTTTTAAAGGTTTCCCAACCAGAACATTTAGAAGTCACCAAGGTGGTGCTGCCTGAATATATAGCCCAAGTAAAACCAAACCAGTGGAATGTTTGCCAAAGCGAGCCAATGTTTGACGACCGACTTGCTGATTTGTTTACTACGATCGCAACAACTAGTTTTGATATGATGGTAGATCAAGGCTATGATATGGCTAACAAACAGACTTGGGTTGCCGAGATGTGGGGCCAAGAGTTTTTACGTTATGGGCAGCACGTAGAACACATACACGGCAACGGCGCACAGATTACCGGGTTTTATTTTGTTAATGTACCAGAAAATGGTAGCGTGCCAATTGTGTTTGACCCTAGGCCAGGTAAAAAACAAATATCAATGAGGCAGTCTAACCTAGACGAGGTAACCTTTGCGTCTGATCAAGTTATGTTTAAAGTAGAGGCTGGCGATTTAATGTTGTTTAACTCCTGGCTACCGCATGGATTTACCAGACACGAGTCGGATAAACCCTTTCAGTTTATTCACTTTAATGTGTACGTCGAAGACACCCAAGCGCCTGAAGTAGAAATTGTATGATTTACGTGCGATACAACAAAACTCGTGGTCAGCCAGGGCGAGGGTCAATGGACCACGCCTGGCGAGTGTTTGACAACAACAAGGAGTACGTAGTTAAAAACGTGCGCATTGACGTCCCGTCATGGGGAGCAAAGACAGGCGAAGATTTTAGTATGTGCTGTGAAGGTGTTGTCACAGTAGACAAAGAAACCTCAACAATTACTATTGGAAAAAAAGTATGTTTGCAGAAATAAAAAATGGGGTAGTAGTTACATTTCCTTATGACTACGACACCTTAACTAAAAAAAATCCTTACACTAAGTTTGATCAAACCGATCTGTTTACCATGTACGCCGGCACGGATGATAATTTAGATGGTAATGAGTTGGTGCGTGTGACACAGATAGAGCCACCCACATTTAATGAACAAACCCAAAAAATTATTCAAAACGCTGCGCCTACTTTGATTAACGGTGTCTGGACCTTAGGCTGGTCAATTCAAACTTTAACTCAAGCAGAGCAAAACGAACAAACCACAAACAAGGCACGATTTGTACGCCTAACCCGTGACGCTGAACTAGCTAAAACCGATTGGCGGTTTAGAAGTGACATGACCCCCTCGCAGGCGTGGAAAGACTACTGCCAGGCACTACGAGATGTACCATCACAGACTGGCTTCCCCTGGTCAGTTGTATTTCCAACCCAACCATAAAAACAAGGGCCAAAACCCTTAGTTTTTTGCATTAGTATAAGTAATAAAATAATTTGGAATTACTATGAAAATAGCCGTATATGCTATTGCAAAAAATGAAGAGGCACACGTAAAACGATTCTGTGAGTCCGCCGCGTTGGCAGACGCCATCATCATATCGGACACAGGATCAACAGATAACACCGTCCAAGTAGCCAAAGAATGCGGCGCAACGGTGCACCAGATCTGCGTTATTCCCTGGCGATTTGATGTGGCGAGAAACGCCGCGTTGGCCCTAGTGCCCGCCGACATTGACGTCTGCGTCTCAATGGACTTAGATGAAATCTTACTACCAGGCTGGCGCGATACAATTGAGCAGGCCTGGAGTGAAGGTATAACCCGGCTAAACATTGGGTTTGACTTCGGTAAACACCAGTTCTTTTACCCATCCAGGGTACACAACCGAAATGGGTACTATTGGAAGTATCCATGCCACGAGTACATAACGCCAGATATTCGTAGTAAAGATGACTGTGGCCACACACCACACGTCTTAATGAAGCACCTGCCGGACAACACAAAATCTCGTGGGTCATACATAGACCTGCTTGAGATGGCAATTAAAGAAGACCCAAGCTGCCACCGTAGTTCGTATTATTTAGGCCGCGAGCACACCTACCGAGCGGAATGGCAAAAGGCAATTGACGAATTAAAACGTTACCTTGCCCTACCAACCGCAACGTGGTCACTAGAAAGAAGTCACGTGATGCGCATGATTGGCGACGCGTACTACAAACTAGACCAAGATTATTTATACTGGTTCAGGCTCGCGTGCGCGGAGGAGCCACGGCTAAGAGAGAACTGGTACCACTTAGCGCAGGCCTGCTACCAAAAACAAATTTGGGCGGAGTCTTACGCAGCGGCAAAGAACGGCATAGAGATTACCACAAATGCAGCGCAGCACGCGTCTAACCCAGAGGCGTGGGGTCCATTAATATATGACTTTGCTGCAATTGCAGCCCACCGTCTTGGTTTTAAAGAAGACTCAATTAAGTACGGGGAACTGGCAATAGAGCTTGACCCGACCAACGAACGATTAATTAAGAATATGTCATTCTACAAGGAATAAATATGGCAGCCTCCGGATTTACACCGATCAGATTATACAGCACCTCAACTGCTTTGGCGGTGCCACTAGCCGCCAATTTAGCGGCTGGTGAATTGGCAATTAACACCAACGACGGTAAGCTGTACTTTAAAAACAGTTCCGGTGTAGTTACGCTAATAGCCTCAACCGCGGCAGTTCCCGGCACAGTACAAAGTGTGTCTGTCACGACAGCAAATGGGTTTGCTGGCACGGTAGCCACCGCAACAACCACACCGGCAATTACGGTAAGCACAACCATTACCGGGGTACTAAAGGGAAATGGCACGGCAATCAGCGCCGCAACCTCTGGCACCGACTACGCGCCGGCCACGTCCGGCACATCAATACTGTACGGTAACGGCAGCGGTGGATTTAGTAACGTAACGATTGGCACAAACTTAACGTTTTCTGCTGGTACACTAAACGCAACGGGTGGTACTGGAGTCACGTCATTTACCGCCGGAACAACGGGATTTACACCAAGCACCGCCACAACGGGCGCGGTCACATTGGCCGGAACATTAGCGGTTGCTAACGGCGGCACAGGTCTTACGGCTGGAACTAGTGGCGGTATCTTAGCTTACACGGCAACAGGAACTTTAGCATCCTCAGGATTGTTGGCATCAAACGCTTTAATGATCGGTGGCGGTGCAGGAGTAGCCCCTAGCACTACGACTACTGGAACGGGTGTTGTAACGGCTCTAGGGGTCAACACTGGCACGGCAGGGGCATTTGTAGTCAATGGTGGGGCTTTAGGAACACCCTCTAGCGGAACAGCAACCAATCTTACAGGATTGCCTTTAAGCACTGGTGTGACTGGAACTCTTCCCGTTGCAAACGGAGGTACTGGTATTACATCGTTTGGTACTGGCGTCGCTACTTGGCTGGGTACCCCGTCAAGCGCAAACTTAGCCGCCGCAGTTACTGATGAAACTGGTTCAGGTTCTTTAGTGTTTGCTACATCACCTACTTTAGTTACCCCTGTTCTTGGTACACCCACTAGCGGAACACTATCAAATTGTACAGTTGACGGCACGGATTCGGTGGGCTTTAGAAACATCCCTCAAAATGCGCAAACAGGCAGTTACACAATGGTGTTGGCTGACTCTGGTAAGCATATTTATCATGCTGTTGGGGCTGGTGCGGCAACTTACACAATACCTGCAAATTCCTCTGTAGCGTATGCAATAGGGACAGCAATTACATTTATCAATTTGTCAACCACTTCAATTAGCATTGCAATTACAACGGACACCATGTACTTATCCAGTGCAGGTACGACTGGTACAAGAACACTTGCTCAATACGGTTCTGCAACAGCCATTAAAATTACTTCAACTACTTGGCTAATATCAGGAAGCGGATTAACATGAGCGGAGCTTTACAAGCAGCTTTTCAAAATCAAAGATCGTTTGGAACAGTTGCGGGGCAACAAGCGTACACAACCCCCGGAACATATTCTTGGACTGCTCCTGCCGGCGTAACATCTGTTTGCGTTGTCTGTGTGGGCGGCGGCGGCTCTGGTGGCGCTAGCGGCGTTAACGTTTTTGGCGGCGGCGGCGGGGGCTTGGGTTATAAAAATAATATTACGGTTGTCCCCGGAAATTCATACACCGTTGTTGTTGGCCCTGGCGGGTTTGTTGCAAATCAATCAACAACCACCTTTGCATTTGGTGGTGCATCTTATTTTGATACATTAGCAACTGTCAGAGGTGGTGGTGGTGGTATTACTGGTGGTAATTATACAGGTGACGGCGGCGGCAATGGGGGCGATGCAAATCTTGGAACAGGCAGCTATAACGGTGGTGGGGGCGCTGGTGGGTATGC
>Ga0209356_1000312_pt1 | contig 19118 bp, 35 predicted proteins | sample LauGreFaBDMM15SN_2_FD_188213 | JGI IMG/M metagenome (GOLD analysis project Ga0209356, IMG submission 188213) | Freshwater lake microbial communities from Lake Michigan, USA - Fa13.BD.MM15.SN (SPAdes) (version 2) | ecosystem: Environmental > Aquatic > Freshwater > Lake | place: Lake Michigan, USA...
GGCATCATGGAAGCAGATGATGTGATTGCTTTTTTATGCAAGCATGTGCCTGGTCACAAGACCATTGTGTCCACAGACAATGACATGGCACAACTAATTGCTGCTGATGTGCAATTGTATTCGCCCATCAAGAAGATCACCATTGATGTGCATAACTTTGAACAACATTACCCTGTGCCTCTAAACAAATATTTGCTGTACAAGAGCATAATAGGTGATGCATCTGATAACATTGCAGGCATACCTGGATATGGCAAAGTGAAAGCCAAGCGGTTGGCTGAGAATTATGAGACAGAGATTCATAAGTTGCCTGCAGAGACTCAGCTGCAACAAAAGCACAACATGCATCTGATGGACTTGACGCAGGGATTGGTTGAACATCCAGAAGAGCGTGCATGTTATGAGCAGCAATTGCAGAAAATAAGCTTGACATGTGCACAAATTGCTGTATAATAATTGTATGAATAAGAAACATGCATTGCCAGAAATTAAGATGAGTCCCTTCAAAGCAGTGAAATATTATGAAGCAGATGTGACTGCTCCAGATGCATGGTTTGATGAGATTGCAGCTGTGGGCAGCAAGGTTATCACACGTGAAGCTTTGTTCAATGTGGGCATTAACCATATTCTCATGCATGCCATTGAAAACAAGTTTGAGTTGAATTCTGTAAACAAGAAGAAAATAAAAAAAAGTGAAAAAAAATAAAGGTATTTTAATAGATCCTCCTTCAGGCTGGCAATATGGATTTCCTGATTATTATATCAAAGAAGAACATGGCACCATGGAAGACTTTTTGCGCATCAAAAGATATCCAGAGACGGACATCAAGTTTGCCATGGATTACATGCGTGTCATAGGTGAAGAAGAACAATAAACATGTGTCCTAACTGCAAGTCTCTTATTTCTGGAGAATACAACATAAGCATATTGTTCATGTTAGTAGCAGTTGCCAGTATTTGCGCATTCCTGTACCATGTGGTCAAGAGTAATATGCCATGAAACTGTTGTTGTCTCGTATTTTATATGTCATAGGTGATTGGATCAGCATCACCATCATGCGATGGGGGGATGGTTATGGTTATCCTTTGTACAACAAGCTCATGTTGTGGAGTGTGGATCTGGATGTCCATGGCAAAATATGGAAACATGTGAAGCCTAAGAAAAAAGACAAAAAACGATGATAAGTGATAAGAAGGTGGATGAATTTCTAAACAAAGCCTTGAGCGAGATGTTTCAATGCGTGGGTCTCAAGTACTCTAAAAAGTTCACTAAGCAACATGATTGGTACTTGCTGCATGCATGGGATGCTGATACCATAGCAAAATATAAGACATGGTTTGTTGCACAAGCCAGAAAGCATTTCAAATGGACCAAGGCCAAAGCAGAAAAAGAGTGGGGTTATTTTTTTCTCATGTGGGGATGGAAGCAACATGAATAACATCAATAATTTGGTGGATGTATGGTTTGATGTGAATCAATTGAAAAAAATTCAATTGGCATTGCAATGTTATTACAAACATGCAGACAATGCTGAACAACTGCTACCCATCATGCAACATGTGGAACATCTCATTACTCATTATGAACCCCACATTGCAAAATAAATTATTCGAAGCTTTTCCCAAATTATTTGCGCAGAAGGATCTGCCCATGACAGAAACCTGCATGTGTTGGGGCATTGAATGCCCAGATGCATGGTATGATGTCATATATGCTGCATGTGAAATTATTCAAATGAACACAGATTGGAATGAATTGCCGCAAATTCAATTCACTCAAGTGAAAGAAAAGTTTGGTACATTGTGCATGTATTATAATGAACACAATGCCTTTGCCAATGGAGTCATTGCCATGGCCAATCAATGTGTGAGCAAGATTGCACCCATTAAAATATGAGAACCAAGATGCACACAGATCTATTGGATGCAGTCACCTGCTTGCCCACAGACTATACTCCTTGGGGAAAAGTGGAGAGATGGTCTGATGATGCGGCACATTATGCAGATTGCAGCTGCGGGTGCAAGCATGCATGTGCCTTGCAAGGTGAGTTAGGGTATGATTGGGTGGTATGCACCAACATCAAGTCAGCTCGCTTTGGCAAGCTCACCTTTGAACATCAAGCAGGTGTGGGATGCTATGAACCAAATGAAGAAATGCAGTTGTTAAGTAACTCTAAACCACTGCAAAACAATGCAGCACCAGTGGATGTCATAGGCAAATTTTATGCAGATGCTCCAAAGAACATTGGCAATTAATTTGTTTTATCCATATGCACAGGCACAAACCAATCATCTACTACAAAGCATTTTTTAATTTTGTATCTATAACATTTCTCTACAAACTCTGTGCACATTCTCTCATATTCACTTCTGGCAGTAGCTTTGCCCACAAGCATAGTTCCCCACACAGGATCATATATCCATAATTTGTTCTTATACTCAAATATGGATACAGCATGTCCAAATATTTGTTTATTATTTTTATCATCTCCAAGATAGTACGTGAACCCGTATATTGACGAATATGCATGCACATCGCTCTTTAAAACTAGGCTGGCACGAGAAGAATGTATCAAAGCTTCAATAAAGCATGAATTGGGTAAATCAGTATAAAACTTAGAAGATGTACCATACACATGTTTACCTTCCAATATGCCCACAATGAAAGAGATATAGGTTATAGCGCTAAAAATACCTGTTATAACCAGGGGTTTTATTAATCTCTTACCAATGCTATACAAACGTTTCGTACAATTATTTAGGCTTTTAGTTGATAATATGATAATTTATACTAACATATTAATATGGGTTTGTACGACACAGTTATTGTTGAAGGGTTAAAACTCAAAACCCCTAAAGATGTGGCATCATTTCTCAAGACAAATGATGCTAAGCTGCCTTCTGAATATCAAACCAAAGATTTAGAAAATTTTCTAGCCACTTATTATATCAATGAAACAGGTCAACTTTTTGAAACGGTATACAAACCTACTGGCAAAAAGAAAGAACATGTCAGTCTTTTTAAAGATTGGCAAGATAGTCGGTCGTTTCTAGAGAAGCTTTTCTTTAATATAAAAAACAAAGCTTATAATAGTACCAAGAAAACATTTGTAGATGAAAGGATTCCAGTCAAAAGTAAAAGCAAAATTACAAAAACATTTGAAATATACACATATACAGAGGTTGCTGGGCGCTATCTAGAACTTAGCTATAATATTATAGCTACAGATGGTAAAGTAAAATCTGTTAAGCTTAGTGAATGGAGCATAGAGAGTGAAGAGAAGGCCAATCAACGCCATAAAGATGATGCAGAATTCAAGAAAAACATAGAGATTAATTTTGCTGCCAGAAGAGCATTTCAATCCAAATGGTACTATCCTGTGTTAAAAGAGACTGTGAACCCTGCAGTATTCTTTGCAAAGATTTTGGTTCAAAAAGCTTGTAACAAAATTATTACTTGGTCTTACCGCTGGCACGGGGTATAATATGACATACACGCTCAAAGTGGAGCAGAACGAGACAACAGGAGAATACTATTTTATTCTGCCTGAACAACTGTTGAAACTAATGGATTGGAAAGAAGGTGACAACATCAAATGGAACTGCCATAAAGATGGTTCTGTAACTCTTAAAAAAGTATGAAAAGTGAAGAGGAAGTAAAATTACAAATCAAAAGAATCATGGGCAAATGGTACAGTGAACCTGTATTCTCCAAAAACAAATATGTAGAAGGCATGTACCTTTTTTTCTGGAAATGGTATTACAAATGTACTTCCGGTCTTTTTTATAATTGTAAATATTTTGTGCAGCGTTTGTTCAGAGGATATGATGATCTGGACACATGGAATGCTGCATGGTATATTGCCAGGAAAGCTGTACCTGTGCTCAAAGCCATGAGAAACAAGTTTCATGGTACTTCTCTCAAATGGCATAGAGAAGATAGATTTGGTAACATAGAAATCTTAACTGTAGAAGAAGTGTATGCAGGATCAAAGGAGCCAGGATATGAAGGCCCCAATGCATTCACAGAGGATGAATGGGGTGCCATTCTGGATGATATCATATTTGCATTTCAATGGCAGATAGATTTTGATTCTTATGATGGCACAGTGAATGATAAAGAATTTAAAGCAGGTGAAAAGAGACAAAAAAGAGGATTGCAGTTGTTTAGTATATACTACAGAAATCTTTGGGATTAATTAATGATTATTCAATTTGGCAAAGGAGACGAAAGCGCTTATGGTTTATGGGATAATGATTCCAGAGTGTTTATTAGCAGACCACATTTTAAAGTCGTTCTAGATAATGGCCTTGGTTTTTATATATTGAATGCTTTTAGACACAATTTATTTCCTAAATTTTATGGTACATTCAGAAAATCATTTTGTGAGTTTGGTTTTAGCTTTGCTGGCTGGACATTTGAAGTGATGTGGAACAAGGCATTTGAAGTATGACTATTTCTTCTGTGTTGGTATGTGTGGCAGTATTATTATATGTTTTGTATCTTCGTGAACGATTTAAAGATTAATCTTCCAGATACTTGCGTATGTTTGTTACTAGTACTTTTCTCCTTTGTCGTTGTCTGTGTTCTAGGCATGTTACAAGTAGTGCAAGCGATATGGGGAAGAAAAATCTCAGGAAGAATTGAAGGTGATCCTGATTGGTCAGTAGGTCAATATACTTCGTGTAAAGTTCATGAACGCCAAATAAAGTCCAAATCATGGCTGGACTGAATAAGCACCAAAACACCACATTGTAGCTTTTGTTGAAGTGGTTTTTTAGTTTGTGTAACATATAATTACTTAGGTGGAGTACAACCGTTTACAGTATAATGCAGCAGTAAAGTATGTGGAAAAGAATGCTTATAACTTGCGTGTAGAAAATTCTAGAGCTCTTAAGTTTATTCTAGGAGGAACCCTTCTGGCCGGCCTATATACTGTTTTCAGATTTTTATTTAAAACTTGATTTAAAATCTATTTCTATTAATATATATCTATATATGAACAAACTAATTGCTTCGTTAATTGTTAGTGCATCACTAGCTGGATTGGCCATGGCTGATACTGGCACTGCTGCCAATGATGATGTGTCCTGTGAGCAGGTAATATCTTGTATTGGTGACTTGGTGCTTGTAAGGCCCATTGGAGCAGCTGTCACAGTTGCTAACTTCGGCATTTTTGCCGTAGCTTCGCCTTTTGCCGCTATGGCAGATGCTACTGATGAAGTATTCGACACTCTGGTTACAGAGCCTGGCGAATATACATTCAAGCGCGATCTAGGCGATTTTAGCAAATAATTTAAACAGCTAAAAAGCCATGAAACTCACAGTACCCACTGAGTTTAAACTTGCTGGGCATACCTACACAGTAGAAGTTGATGAGCATGTGCTCGCAACCAACAGTGAGTATGGCTCTTTGAATGAAGTTACACATGTAATGCAACTTCAAGCTCCTGATCCCATTCCAGTATCGCGTATAGAGAGTACATTCTTACATGAACTGCTGCATGCCATATTCTATGAGTTAGGAGAAACAGACCTAGATAAGAATGAAAGGCTTATTGACAGTGTATCCAATTTGCTTCACCAGGCGCTAACCACGTCCACAGGTGATGCATTGCAAGCGAACCGTGACGCTGATAAAGGAGTAGAGTTCTAACCTTGCTCTTTTATTTTTATGACACCAGAAGAACGTTTGATTGAAACTCACCTCAGATCCCTGTCTGCACAGTATGGTGACAATTTAAAGAAGATGAAATTCAATCCACCAGTGATCACTCCATTGGAAAGAGATTCTGTTGTGTCCATAAGCCCATCCAAGAAAGAAGCTTATGTTACCCGGCATTATATTGCTGGGCATTTTCAATCAAGTGTACCCACACATGCAGTTATTTTTAATGGGGAATGTTTTAACAGAATCGCTGTTTAATTGAGCATGTGCTCAAAAGCAACTTTTGCCATGTTTACAACATTCATGGCATCAGCAGGAGAATATTTTTTCTGGTGCAAAAGATATTCCCAGATGTATAATGCATCAGAATGCATACCGTTGTGTGCTTCTTTTTCTTCATCTTCTGATTCTTTTTTCTTAGAAGCAATAGAATCTTCAATTGCCTTGCGCTTATTAGCAATATAATTAGCAGCTTTCATATCTGCATCAGTTACTTTAGGTCCATCATTTGCAGGGTCTTCAGTTTTAGCTATTACTTTTGCATCAGTTTCTGTTGATTCAACAACTAATTTGGGCAATTCAAAGCGCTTACAATAAGCAGCAAACATCGAAGAATTATCTTTTCCGTACGGCATAATATTATTTATTCTAAAACATTAAATATTATTGTGAGTAACAAGAAAAAAGTCAATCAACTTACTTTCTCAGAATGCAAAGAAATATTGGAAAAGCTTGATAATCATCAGAATAGCAAGTATTACCGTGATGTGCTACATAGATTTGAGACTCTTTTGCCTAAATCAAAACCACATATACCAAAGAAAAACGATTGATTATAACAAGCGTTCATTTATATTAATTAAATGAGCTTAGAAGTAACTACAGGAAGTATTCCAGCTACTAATGACCCTACAACAGTTAATTATGATGCAAGGGATGAAAAGATTGCATCATTAGAATTAAGGTTAACTTCTCTAGAAGACGATTTTACCAAGTTAACAGCTTTCGTTAACAGTATTGCAAGCAAATGATTACTGTGGCTCTTCTCATTGTTTTTATCACAAGCTCCATTGGAGCAATTTATATGTTTAAGAATTTAAAAAAGAAGCGCAAATCTCGTTCTTCTCGAATACGATAGGAGGCCTTTGCCTCCGTCGTCTAACTGGTTAAGACCCTACTCTTATAAAGTAGTCGCTCTAGATTTGGGCAAAATGCGGGTTCGAATCCCGCCGGAGGTATAAAGAAAATACGTTGACTTGTTTGGCATTTCTGTTATATTTAAACTATGAAGGTAACAATTGTAAATGGTTCGTTGGGTGGCCGCACTGGCAACACCAACAATCTCATACAAAAAGTTAAAAAGATTATCGTCAAACGAGATCCTGTATCAAAAGTTTCTATTATTCATTTGTCCCCAACATTTGATTGGATTAAAGTACGACGGGCCATCAAAGCTTCTGATGCTCTTATTTTCTGCACTGGTACTTATTGGGACTCATGGGGGTCACCCATGCAACAATTATTCGAAAAAATGACGCAAATTGAAGGCAAGAAACACTTGCTTGGCAAGCCTGCAGGAGCCATTGTGACCATGCACTCTGTAGGAGGCAAAGAGGTGTGCTCCAGAATTTTAGGAAACTTAGTAGGGCTTGGCTGCATGATTCCACCATTCACTGGCTTTGCATATGCATATTCAGATCATGTTGCTCATAAATCGCGAACCTCAGGTAAAAGACTGCTTGATGATGTGTGGCATATTGATGATCTTGAAGCATTTATACATAATTTGTTTGAAGCACATTTAGGCACCAAGAATTGGAAGGTGTGGGATTATTTGGATACGCAAGCCCTTGATCCTGCACATGTTTGGTTAAAGTAGTTGCACTATTTTTGCATTCATTTATATTAGAGTTATGTTGAACATTATTAATTTTGTTGAAAAGTATATTCTCACCTTTGAGAATTTTGTAGCTGTGTTTATATATGCCTTAATGCTTTTCTGCATGAAGACAGATTCAGATTTGCAGAAACTTAAAAGCCAAGCCATTTATCATGGTTACGCCAAATATGATGAATACAAAGGCAATTGGCGTTGGATTACAGAAGAAGATCTGCACCTGCAATAATTATATGTCAAGATTTATTTTAGGCTTCTTCTTAGCTGTTGCAATGCTCAATCCCAAAACTACTGTACATATAGTGGGCAGCATTGTTAATACCTGCAATGATATTGTATCTAGGTTTTCCTATGATACAGCGGACAAGCAGAAATAATTATTTTTCTACTTTGATGCCCTGAAAGTACCCCTCCAAAGGGAGATTGGCACCAATATAACCAATTTGAATTTTGGCTTTAGTTTTTGCATCAAAACCAAAAATGGCATATCCACCACAAGGAAGTTGCTTTGCTGTTAAATCTTTGTTTTGTTCGTTTGACATGTTCATATAATATATTAAGCATTATAGGATTCCACTTTTTTATTGAACTTTTGAATAAAATCATTTAATATACATAAAGTATGAAAAAACTTATTTGGTTGTTGCCATTGGCTTTGGTTGGATGTGCCAGTGTTAATAGCGACAATAACTATGGCTTCAATCCAGGTCCAGGCATGCAAGAAGATGGGCAGGATAGAAACAATACCAAATATAACATGATGGACAGCCCAGATGGCAGAAGAGATCCCAATGCCAATGTGAAGATTTGGGGCGCCACATATTAATGAGCAGAATTATCTCTATTTCTAAAGAAGAAAAGAAAAAGATTTTTGACTTTGCTAGTAGGGTTATAAGAGACGCAGAAGAGAATGAAAGCTCCAGATGGAAGTTGAACAGAAGATACTCCATTTATTCCATGTGCATTGGTACTGTGGGTGAATATGGGTATGGTAAGATGACAGGACAGAAAGTAAATTTAACAGTGAAAAGCAGAGGTGATAAAGGTATTGACTTTCCAGATGGAGCTCAAGTAAAAACAGTTACATACAATGGTCCAGACAAAGAACTCAAAGTATCAAACCTATCTTCTCCTAAAAAACCTAAGAAATACGTTTTAGCTTTTTATGATAAAAGTAACAAGAGTGACTTTGTTGTTATGATTGGAGAGATCTCTTATGAAAACTTCTGGAGTAAAAAGAAGATAAAGTATTATAACGGGAGACCTACATATGTTGTGGATGAAAAAGACCTGGATAAACATTACTCATGATGAATAATTTAAATAGCAAACAGAAACAGATATTAGAACTGCTCAAGGATTATAGTGGTCCAGAGCTGGATTATTTTATGTCAACACCAAATAAATACTTTAGAGGCAGAACTCCTCTTGAAATGTTGCTTAATGAAGAATATACTTACTTTTATCAATTCATTAATAAGCCCCATGAAACTCTGTAAAAGGAGAACGCATACACCCAGGGCCAACTCAAGTAGCAATACTACCTATGATTATGTTCTGGAGGATGATGTGTATACAGTTCATGGCAAAGAGTTTACTGAGAAATGGAAAGAATATATTTCTAAAAAGCCAATGCTTGTAGCAGATGGTGAACACCGTTACTACTATTATGACTATAAAGAATGTGTCCTCAAGGCCAATTGCTGGTTTGTGTAGTGAGTGACACAGGTAGAATACAGCTAGAGAAGGGTCTAGCTATAGCGAGAAACAAACGCATTACTGGCAAGCAATATGCCAAGCAATTGAGAAGACATCATTGGCAGCAAGACGGAGACAGGATGCATGTATTGAGAGATTACAAGACATACTATTTGGTAATTGTTCTCAATAAACAAGATATGTATGAATGCAGCTTCTCTGGTGCTAAAATGTCCAAGCATGCAGATTTTGTAAACAAGTTATTCTCAGATGTTTACAGCGATTTATCAGATGCAAAAGACAATGTAATTGCATTCATGGACTTGTATGTTGAAGCGCTTCATAAAATGAATCAGGTTCGGCTTGAACCATATAAACAGAAACGGAAAGAAACTAGTTGACTCATGTCTGATTTCATACATAATAGAGGAATGAAGAGCAACATTAACGCCCCCAAGGCGAATAAGACCCCGGTCTTGACCTGCATTGTCAGTGGCAAGAACCGGAACACCAATCAGGAGTATCTCGCTAACAAGGCTAGCAAAGCGAATACGACTGTCGACGAAATTGTTAGCCATTACGTTTCCCGCGAGGTTCTCAAGAACCTTCGTCGCGGCGAGAAGCAGGGTCTATCTGATCAGCAGATCAGCCGCATCCTGATTCTTAACGGTAAGCAGAAAGGCGTCAAAGCCTCTGGTGTCCGTACTACGAAGTCCGAAGCAGTAGTCACTGCTTAACTGATCTAATCCCGTAGATTAGATGGGGGGCCGGTAGAGCACAACAATAACGCTCTGCCGGCCTTTTATTTTTAAAAAATAGTTGACTGAGCGCTGATTTCAGCCATAATAATGATATGAACCTTAAGACAGTACAACTACCTGAACAAGCGCCATTTGTTGGCCAACATGTAACTGAATTTCATTACACAGATCGTGATGCATGGGAAGTTATTGAAGTTATGAGCCCTCGCAGAATTGTCATTCGCGAATTAGATTCAGAATGCATCCGCAAACCCAAAGACTTTCACCCAGGGGGCTTCTGTGGGCATTTTGCAGACAATCATGCGCAAGAATATAAACATACCAGCAACCCTAAAAACAGGGTAAAGACACTTAGCTGGCGTGCCAAAGCCAAGCGATGGGCTGAAGTGGGTCAGCGCACTCAATACAGTTTATTTGGTTTACACAAAAAAGGAGAGCAAGCTGTTAAGTTTTATGATTACAATTTCTAAAATACAAGATTACGTTGATTCAGGCAAAGACTCACATGAAATAGCTAGATGGATACTGAATGTGCATCTCAACAAGCATGTGCCTTTTAGCTTGAATGATCTTTCTGATAACTCCACAGTTGCAGATGAAGTGGAAGCCATTGTGGAATGCATTGAAGAAGGTGATTATCAAGATGCTTTGAACATTGCTGAAGATGGTGCCATAAGTATTCTTCAGGATGAAGGTTTTGATATTGTTTGAAAAAATAGTTCAAAAGTTATTAGAAATTGTTATAGCTCTGTTCATTATCTTTCCTATTGCTAAAACTTTAAAAGCCTTTAACATTATTGAAGACTGGAAGCATGAGCGAGCACGTAAAAGAGGTAGAAAGCACAGTAGATAGGCTTTTTATCTCTCAATACAATGCGCTCTTTAATGAATATCTTACTAAAGTAGAGCCATCTACACGGGAGCTTGTGCGTCGCAACAAAGAATTGAATGACTTGTATGATATTATTTTAGATTTTATCATTGATTCATCTCATCATTTAGGCTATACTAAGAAATAACATGTGGGACCCTATTAGTATTTTTGTTTGCATGTGGATTTTGAATTCTGGTCTTCCAGATGCTCGTCTCAAAGTTAGTGATGTTTTAAAATGTAAAGAGCAATCTGTTGTGAATAAAGCATTGACAAATTCTGTTACTTTGAAAAATTAATTAATGAAGAAATATTTGATGCTGTTGGTGGTTGCAAATGTGTCTCTGTATGCACAAGAAGAGATAGACTATTTCAATATCAATCACCGCAATGTTTCTGCGCGTGACATAGCCCGCTCAATTTCAAACTTCTATAGTCAGCCTGAACAAGCCAGAACTCAGCGTATTACCAAATTAAGAGAGAACCAGCAGCCTCTGCACAAATATTATGTTGTGAGTCAATCTATGTTGCCCACAATTACAGTTGGGTCCAATATATATGCAGATGTATCGGTTCCTTTTAGAGACCTAAAAGTAGGTGATATTATTGTGTATAGAACTAGTGTCAAAAATGATGCTTTTGCTAAGAATATTGTGCACAGGGTGTATAAAAAACAAGGTCAATTCATTGTATGCAAAGGTGACAATAATCCTGTTGAAGACAGTGAAGTGGTTACTGAAGTTAACTTCTTAGGCAAAGTAGTAAAAATAGATACTATGACAATTGCAACTTGTGAATAAAATTAAACGATGGCTATATTTAGCTACAAAAGCTTTTGTTAATGATTGCAGTGTTGGTGTAGCGCTAATTGTTATAGGATTCATAGGAGGAGTATGTTACAACATTTTGTGGAATTTCTTCAAGAATTTATTTGTAAGATGAAAAAGTGGATATTTGTTTGGGAACCACATCAAGCCATATGCAAGCATGGTCCAAATACCCTGGATGAATTGCTCAAACAATTTGATCTGCCTCCAAAAGAAACAACTCAGCAAGAAATTATTAATACATATTTAGCAAAAGAAACTATGGCTGCTCTAGAATTATCTTATCTCAAAGATGATCCCTCTTTTGTTTATCGAGGCAATCAAGTGTGGTATGATCATGATGGTAACAAATATTTTGACTTTGTTCCTTGTGTTGTGAGACCTGAAGTGCATTATTGTTGTTATGGCAAGAATTAAAAAGACAAATTTAATACCACAAAATTGGTTGGTACGTATTTATGTAAAAGATGCCAATTGTATTTTTTCAATTAAACCAGAGATTACCTTCATGAGACTAGTAAAAGCTACAAATGGCAATGCTGCGGTGAAAGCTGCAGCAACATATTGCAACAAGCGCATGAAAGAGTATCCTGGCACTGATTTTAGCTACTCAACAACAGAAGTGGCTCCATATTACTACCCGATGAAGCAATCATTTAACGAAGAAAAAGATGATAGAATTACGATATCTAAAATATAAATTAGATTATGATCATCATAGATTGCTTGGGTCTTATAGCCATTTGTTCCATTAACTTGGTTTGTGAAAAACTTGGGCTTTAACAACCACTGTTAATTGTGTCGCATCGTTGCTTTGCTTCAACCAAAGACTTGGCAGAGCCAATAATTTTATTATTCAAGAATAGATAGTAGTACCCTTTTTTCTCTGTAATCACATATTGCTCATGCACAACAGAGCATTCATCTATGATTAAGTTGCTGTTGTAGTCTGCTAAATATTTTTTTAACAGATTGTTAAACATTTTCATTAGTAAGCTGCGTAAGTGTTTGCACTTAACGCAAAAAACTGAACTGCTCCTGTACTTCCACTAAAATTATAAGGTGCATTAGCAGCAATACTGCCTGTGTTTCTTATTGTTCCACCCACTGGAGGGTACACATATACATTAACACCTGCTATTACATTATTAACAAGAATATTATGCCCGCCGTTTGTAGTTGGCAATCTAATTCCTGCTCCATTTGCACATGCAGTAATGCCGACAACATCAGTAGTTATGGGTGTGGCAGTAGCTTGTGTGGTGCCTGCTGCAGAAAGACATGCGTTACTTCTAATAGTAAATCCAGATTGCTGAACATTGCCAGGTGTGTATATTGTAGCATAAGAAGTGTAGAGGTAACCTCCACCAGATTCATTGTATACGCCAGCTGTCTGTATCTTACCATCAGAAGACATTGCTATGCACCACCAATCTCTGGCACTCTCTCTTTGTGTCCATGTGGCACCATAATCATAAGAGGTGTAAATATAACCACTATTATGTACAACAGCTGTTTGTATTCTGCCATCTGATGACATTGCAATATTTCGCCATTCTCTCTCATTCTCTCTCTGTGTCCATGTGACTCCATAATCATAAGAGGTGTAGATATAGCCCATAAGAGGAGTAGCTGTTTGTATCTTTCCATCTGAGGACATTGCTATATTATACCACGGTCTCTCACTCTCTCTTGGAGCCCACGTTGCACCATAATCATAAGAGATGTAGATGTACCCGCCTATGACACCAGTTGCTTGTATTCTACCGTCTGAAGACATTGCTACATCGGCCCAGTCTCTAGCAGTATCTCTTTGTGTCCATGTCATACCATAGTCATAAGAGGTGTAAATATATCCAGGAGTAGCTTCAACAGCTGTCTGTATTCTGCCATCTGAAGACATGGCAATACCATGGTAGGATCCACCAATACCTTTCTGTGTCCATGTGACTCCATAATCATATGAAGTGTAAATGAAGCTGCCGCTTTCAGCTACAGCTGTTTGTATCTTACCATCACAAGACATTGCTACAGCAAACCAATAGTTCAAAATGCCTCTCTGTGTCCATGATACACCATAGTCATAGGAGGTGTAAATGTACCCCTCATATGCAACAGCTGTTTGTATCTTGCCATCTGAGGACATTGCTACACTGACCCAACCACGGGCACTGTCACGCTGTGTCCATGTTGCACCTATGGTATTATCTACTACTTGCCATGAATTCTCTCTTACTCCTATTCTACCGAAATAAGCTCCTCCTTCATTTGGTCCTAACAACATATTACTAGCAGCAAAACGACCAGAGCCAGATAGGTCACTAGATATGCTTACTTTATTAGCATCAACTTCTAAAATATTAGTGCGATTTGCATTATTTGCACCTGCACCCACTACAAGCAATGCATTGTTGTTTGGATTATTATATTTTCCTACAACAGCTTGATGTGATGCACTGCTGAGTGAAATTAAACCTTCGCCACCCAGGGCTACAGAATTGTTACCAAATACAGTATTATAATCCCCTGCAAATGTGCCAGATTTATCACCCAGCACCACTCCTCTGAATCCTAATCCATAAGAATAGTTACCATAACTTTCAGATGTTCCTAGCACCGCATTCTTGACCATGCCTCCGCTAAGAAAATTAACACTGCCCACATTCCATGCTTCTCTTTCAAAATAAAACCCAGTGGTTCCAAATGTGGGACGATGCACAGTGTCTTGTGAGCCACCATACAACAGCCACCCAGCAGTGCCTGTGGCAGTGTATGGCCAAGATCTGTTTTCAAAGCTGTATGAATCCATCAAGTTGCACAAAGCAAATTCTAGATCTGTCCCGTTCACATTGATCACATAAGCATCAAAATAACCTGAGCGCACTCCTGTGGGGAATGAGCCTTGTGCAAATGTGGAGATTTTATCAGATGAAATGATGCCAGTTCCTATGGGTGAGGTGGAAGGCATGAAAGGGGGTATCCACAATGTGAGTGGTGCACCTGTTTTGTATCCAGTCAGCAATGCAGCATTTGTGAAGCGAGCCAGCATGTGCTTGTTAATGCCTCGGTAACTGCCTGTGAGACCCACATACTGGGTGCTAGGATCAGTGCCCACTTGACTGGTTATTAAGCTCACACCAGGGTTGCCTCCATTAGCTCTGGCAAGCAGACTGATGGGCTGAATGCCTCTTTGAGCTGGCTTCCAATTGTCACCATTGCCAATGTATGAATTGAATTGAAATGATGATAGTGCAGCATTGGCAGAAATTTGTGTTACTTGAGAGTTGTAGGTGGCAGCAACAATTCCTACTAATCCAGGATTGACAGTGAGACCTATGACCTCTCCAACATTGAGCAGGTTGTAATTGCCAGTGCTCACATCCAGACTCACCAACAATTTAACTCCAGACAATCTGTCAGTGCCAGAAACCAAGTTGGCTTCTCTGGTGTCCAAGAAGCCGCTGATGGCTGTGATGGTGGTGTTGTACTGGTACTGAGGAAATGTGTGCACCATGAATCTGTTGGTGTAGGGAAATGTGTATCCATACACACTGCCATTGTTGCCTCCATTGGTCATTTGCCATGCTTGTGTGCTGTTGCTGGGAGCTCCATTCCATGTCACGTGATTGTGATCTGATCCTCCAGTAAAATTGTTAATACCAGCACGGAATGCCATGCCATGGGTCACTTGGGCGCGTCCATCACTCACAAATGTGGTGCCTGGATCAAATGAATCCACATTCTGCAAGTACATGCCATACACACCTACGCCAGGTAAATTTCTGGGCGTGTTGTTGTAATCCAAAGCATGACCCTTGATGATGAGACCACCAGGCATGGCATATGTGGCATTACTATTATGGTAACCTGTCTCAGCCAATTGTGCTGCTGATACTGCAGGCCAATTGGCATTCTTGACTGCCACATTGGTTTGATATGTTCTGTATGTGGGTAAATTGGTGAAACCTGCATTGGTGTATGCAATGTTGTCTGCTGTGATGGTGGTGGCAGATATGGTACCAACAACTGTTAGTGCATTTTCTATACTGTCCGTTCCAATGCCTACTTTGCCTGGCAAGAAAACGCCACCATGGGCTGACACCATGTATTGACCAGTGCGAGTAGTCTGCGTGTTTCGTCCATTGCTTTGTGGAGTAATACCATCATTGCTGCTCCATGCATATGTGTAATCCTGCTTGGCAGTAGCATTGACACCTGCAGCATGTGAATATACACCTTGTGCTATAGTAAATGCTCCTTCTGCATGACTGTAGGCACCTCTTGCATTATTAAATGCTCCTTCTGCATGAGTAAAAGAGGCAACAGATTGAAGCAATTGTCGAGAGCGTGTCACAACACCAGTCCCGAGGCTGTCAATGTTTATTGGGTACACAGCTGATAAAGCTGTTACAGTGTTGAGCAATGGGTCTGATGAAAGTACTGTGAATCTAGTAAATTTTCTTCTGGTGGAAGAACTGGCAGGTGTATCAACAAAATATAAAATGGAACTTCTTGGTACAAGGTCTTCAACATTAACTGTATTGTATGTGCTGAGTTGGTTTGTAAACAATTGAAAGGTCCTTGTGCTAGCGTCATATGAATCAAAATACATAATACCAAAGCCAGCTCTATTCTCAGTACCTTCTGCATGTGAACCGGTGGAAGCAAAATTACCAATATTTTCTGCATGTGCATTTGATCCAGTAGCCACATTGGCTTCTCCTTCAACGTGACCTGCACGAGCGAAAACTGTGTTGCCTATGCCTTCTGCATGAGCACCTGCCACATTTGAGGAGTTGCTTGTATTACGACCCTGCACCCCAACAACATATCTTTGATCTATAAATGGCTGGTCATCACGGTAATCTTGCATTGCTGTTAAAGGTTCAACAACTGTAATTGATCTGGCTGTTGAATCAGAAGATAAAACAGTGAAGCGAGTATTTCCTCTGGTGCCTGATGACTGATTTTGAGTGTTTATTATGCCATCTATCTGTATGAATTGACCAGGTCTAAAGAAAAAACTACTTGTAACATTGTTTATGAAGGCAGTGTGAACAAATATGGTATTAGAAGCTGAAAGAATTTTTGTTATAACAAACGGTGAACTAACTGTGTTTATGACTCCTTCAACAGATCCACTTTCCATGCCTAACACATTTGAAATACCAGAAACTCTGCCCAGATCGCCACAAACAAAATTATATACTCCATTAATGTCTGTATAACCGCTGTTAACATAATTTACAATACCATTGATACTAGCGGCCACATTATCGCGGCCACTGCCTAAGCCTTTAAAAAAATATCCTGCACTGTTGCCAAAACCAAACAATGTGCTGGCACTTAACCCGCCTGGCGTCACGATAGAGTTTTTCAGAGCTGTGCCACTATATTCTGCAACTATGTTATTGCCATTCTTAACCTCCAGTCCTTCAACTGAAGTGGGAGCACCAGAAAGAGCAATGCCTCCAGGAGCATTTACACAATATTGACCACTTACAGATGAAGTAAAATAAGTTCCTGGAACGTTTGGATTGGAATTCCACACATAACTATAGTCATGTCCAGCAAGTGCTTTTGTACCTATAGCATGGCTGGCGCGGCCATTAGCTACACAAGCATTACCATGTGCAACAGCAGCAACTGCATTGGACCCTGTGCTACAACTAGCACCTGCTGCATGACTGGCATATCCTACAGCTGTATTTACAGTTCCTTGTGCATATGCGTAACTACCAGCCGCAATGTTGAGATAACCTTGGGCATGTGCCCCCACACCAATGTTACTGAAGCTGGTTGAACCATCATATGCTGTGAGCGGCACACAAACAATTTGAGGGCTGAAAAATTCATCAGCAGGCAATATAGCAGTCTCATCAGCTTTTAAGAAAATAGTAAATGCTGTTGTTTCACTAAATGGATCATAATAAGCAGCACTAGTGCTGGAAACAAGTGCAGAATATGTCCTTACAAAACTTTCATCAGTGAAAAACAATCTCACAGAAGAGCTCAATAAAGGGTTGTTCAATCCATACACATTCAAACTTGATAATGTTGTGTTTTGGAAGCCAAAGCCAAGACGAGGTGGGTTGTCTGCATACCAATCTGCATATACTAAGGCTCCAATTTTGTTTGCAAAACCTTCTGCATGAGCATAAGGTGCAGCCACCACATTGTATGCTCCTTCAGCATGAGCTCCACCATAAGTTTGACCATTGGTGGTTATGTAGCCTCCGGTGTAATTATTTAAACCTTCTGCATGACTGGCATATCCTGAAGCTATACTAGTTTCACCTTCTGCATGACTTGCCACTCCTTCTGCAATATTCTCTCTTCCTTCTGCATGACTGTACGCTCCTGATGCGAGATTTAAGTCACCATGTGCAAATGCCATATCACCGGTTACTGTATTGGCTCCTCCCATGGCAGTGCTCCACAATCCAGTTACTTGATTGGAATCACCTTGTGCCAAAGAATTGAGCCCCTGAGCAACATTTGAATCTCCAATGGCCAGACTGTTTTGACCGGCTGTGTTGCCATCACCAATTGCCACACTTTGGTTGCCTAAAAAACGCACACCCTTGGAGGCAAGACTGGCACTGAGCAAATCATTCACTGTAGTGCGTTGTTCTACAGTACCGTCTCCTTTGTATCCCACTATAAAATCTGAATCAGCAGGTGCACCTTGATAATTAAAATCTGTGAAATTGGCCATATTATTATTTATGAAATTGTAGTTAAAAATGATCCAGCTATGGTTCTTAATGAATCGCCTGCTATTGTATACATTGCATTTGCGGGCACAGGAGGAGCAGGTGGAGGGGTGTAAGCTATGCCGGGTGCACTCTGAGTAGTAGGAGCACCATTGTTAATAACGCTTTTGTAGCTTAATCTGCTATTAATTGCTAACCTTCTGGATCTTTGCAAATCTCTATAGTTTTGAACTATGCGCATGATAATATTTATTATGGAACATATGACTTTATTGTGTATAATATTGATATGAAACGTTTGTTTGTAAAATTCTGGCTTATTTGGAGCAGAGCCATTGATCATCACGTAGGCTTAACAGATGAAGAGCATCCCAAGATTCCCAACCTCAAGGTGAGAGATGCTAATATCAGCTTGATACTCAGAACTCTCATTGTGTTGGTCAATTTTATCACATGTGGTTTTATTATTGCAAATGCAATTCATCATTGGTAAAATAGTTGAGTTATTTGTTTCTTCACATATAATAAACGCATGATGAAAAAGAGTAAGAGCAAAGGCGACAGAAAGAAAAAAGTAACTGATGAAGAAGTTGAATTGCTTGAAACAGGAACCACAAGCGTAAATTGGATAGAGCTGTTTAAAGAAATTTTTAAATAAAGCTTGATATAAAATCAAAAG
>Ga0209356_1000315_pt1 | contig 19088 bp, 15 predicted proteins | sample LauGreFaBDMM15SN_2_FD_188213 | JGI IMG/M metagenome (GOLD analysis project Ga0209356, IMG submission 188213) | Freshwater lake microbial communities from Lake Michigan, USA - Fa13.BD.MM15.SN (SPAdes) (version 2) | ecosystem: Environmental > Aquatic > Freshwater > Lake | place: Lake Michigan, USA...
CTGGCCACCAGGCTGGTCGTGGTGGTTTTGCCGTGGGTGCCTGCAATCGCAATGCCTTGCTTGAGGCGCATCAATTCAGCCAACATCATGGCGCGCGGCACGATGGGGATCCGCAATTCGCGCGCCCGCAGCACCTCGGGGTTGCTGCTTTGGACGGCGGTGGAGGTGACTACTGCGTCTGCGCCATCCACGTGCTCGGGTGCGTGACCGATGTAGGTGGCAATACCCAATGCGCCCAGTCTTTGCAGGGTGGCGCTGTCGTTCAGATCCGAGCCGCTGATCTCGTAGCCCAGGTTGTGCAGCACTTCGGCAATGCCACTCATGCCCGAGCCGCCGATGCCGACAAAGTGGATGTGGCGTACCGCGTGCTTCATGCGCTGAGTTCCTCGCAGGCCGCAGCTACGGCAGCAGTGGCCTGGGTTTTTTCCATGGCCTTGGCCGCCTGGGCGCGCTGCAGCAGGGTGTCGCGGCCCAGGTTTTGCAGCATCTGCGCCAAGTAAGCGGGCGTGAGTTCGGGCTGGGGAAGCAGCCAACCGCCCCCCGCGTCGACCAGAAAGCGGGCGTTGTGGGTTTGGTGGTCGTCCACCGCAAACGGGAAGGGCACAAACACGGCAGCCGCACCGACCGCCGCGATCTCGGTGACCGTGCTCGCGCCGGCACGGCACAGCACCAGATCAGCATCGGCAAATGCCTGGGCCGTGTTGTCGATAAACGGGGTGAGCGTGGCCTGCACCCCGGCTCTTGCGTAGTTGCTGCGCAGTTCCTCAATTTGTTTTTCACCGCTTTGGTGGATGACGACGGGGCGCTGCGCAGCGTCCATCAAGGCCAGCGCTTGCGGCACCACGGTATTGAGCGCGCGGGCCCCCAGGCTGCCGCCCACCACCAGCAGACGCAGGCGGCCGCTGCGCCCGGCAAAGCGCTGCGTGGGCGCGGCTTGCTGCAGAAATTCTTCCCGCAAAGGATTGCCCACCCACAGTGCAGAAGGCAAGGCCTTGGGGTAGGCGCTGAACACACGTTGCGCCAGCCGCGCCAGCAGTTTGTTGGACAGACCGGCGATCGCGTTTTGCTCGTGCAAGACCAGCGGAATGCGCAAGAGGGCGGCCGTCAAACCCGCGGGCAGGCTGATGTAGCCGCCGAGGCCCACCACCACGGATGGGCGCAGGCGGCGCAGCAGCGCCAGGCTTTGGGTGCAGGCGCGCAACAGCCGCCAGGGCGCTGCCAGCAAGGCCAGCTTGCCTTTGCCGCGCACACCTTGGAAATCAATCAACTCCATGGCGAAACCGTGCGGGGGCACGATGCGGGATTCCATGCTGCCCGGTGCACCCAACCAGCGCACATTCCAGCCGGCACTGCGCAAGGCCTGCGCCACGGCCAAGCCCGGAAAAATATGGCCGCCAGTACCACCGGCCATGACCAGCGCGCTGCGCGGCAGAGCGGTGGCGCTCATGAACGGCCTCCCTGCATCATGCGGCGGTTCTCGTGGTCCACCCGCAGCACGATGGCCAGCGCCACCAGGTTGATCAGGATGGCCGAGCCGCCAAAGCTCATCAGTGGCAGGGTCAGGCCTTTGGTGGGCAGCGCACCTAGGTTCACGCCCATGTTGATAAAGGCCTGGAATCCCATCCAGATCGCCACGCCCTGCGCCACCAGGCCCGGGAACACCCGGTCCAGCGCGATCGCCTGGCGGCCGATGTGCATGATGCGGCGGGTCAGCCACAGAAACAGGCCGATCAGCAGGACCACACCCACCAGCCCCAATTCCTCGCCAATGACCGCCAGCAGAAAATCGGTGTGGGCTTCGGGCAGCCAGTGCAGCTTCTCCACGCTGCCACCCAAACCGACGCCAAAGATCTCCCCGCGTCCGATGGCAATCAGCGAGTGCGACAGCTGGTAGCCCTTGCCTAAAGCGTACTTCTCGGCCCAGGGGTCCAGGTAAGCAAAAATCCGCTCCCGCCGCCACTCGCTCATGGCGATCATCAGGCTGAAGGCAATCAGCAGGATGGCGGTGATGAAGGCGAACATGCGGGCATTCACGCCGCCAAGAAACAAAATACCCATGGCGATCACGGCGATCACCATGAACGCACCCATGTCGGGTTCCCACAGCAACAGCACGCCCATGGCGCCCACCGCAAATGCCATGGGCATCACTGCGCGGATGAAATCCTCTTTGACATCCATCTTGCGAACCATGTAATCGGCCGCGTACAAGAGCACCGCGAGTTTGGCCAGCTCGGAGGGTTGAAAGTTCGTCGGTCCCAGACTGATCCAGCGCTTGGCACCGTTCACGTCCTTGCCCACTCCGGGCACCAGCACCGCGGCCAGCAACACCAGCGAGACCACAAAGAGCATCGGTGCCCAGCGCTCCCATTTCTCCAGGGGCACTTGAAAGGCGATCAGCGCTGCCACCAGAGACACCGCAATCGCCAGGACGTGGCGGCTCAGGAAATGGGTGTGTGAGTAGTTGGAAAACTTTGGGTTGTCCGGCATGGCAATCGAGGCCGAATACACCATCACCAGGCCCCAGGTCAGCAACACCCCGACCACCCACATCAGTGCCACGTCGACGGTGTGCAGCTGCGCCGCCTGCGGGCTGACCCCGCTTTGGGTGGGGACGTAGGCGCTGCGGCGCGTACCCAGTTGTACCGGCAGCGCCTCGTCCTCTGTGGACCCGCCGAACCAGCGTTTCAAGGGATTGAGCTTGAGCACCGACTGCATCATGCGGCGGTCTCCAGCAGCGTGCCGCTGCGCTGCGCCAGCGCTGCAACAGCGTCCACAAACACGCGGGCGCGGTGGGTGTAGTCATCAAACATGTCAAAGCTGGCGCAGGCGGGCGATAAGAGCACGGCGTCACCGCTGCGGGCTTGCTGCGCAGCCAGTTCAACGGCTTGGGGCAAGCTGTCGGCAGCCAGGATCTGCAGCCCGGTGTTGTGCGCGATCGCGTTGCGGATCAGACCCGCATCACGCCCGATCAACACCACGGCCCGCGCGTGCGCGGCCAAGGGTGCGGCCAGGGGCGCGAAGTCCTGTCCCTTGCCATCGCCACCCACAATCACCACCAAACGGCGTTCTGCGCCCAGGCCGGTCAGCGCGGCCACGGTGGCGCCCACGTTGGTGCCCTTGCTGTCGTCAAAAAATTCGACGCCTTCAACGACCGCGACCGATTGCATGCGGTGCGGCTCGCCGCGGTATTCGCGCAGGCCGTACAGCACCGGAGCCAGCGGGCAATCAGCCAGCGTGACCAAGGCCAAGGCCGCCAATGCGTTGGTGGCGTTGTGGCGGCCGCGGATGCGCAGCGCGTCGGCTGGCATCAGGCGCTGAATCAGAATCTCTTGTGCTTCGCCCCGGCGGGCCTTTTCGCCGGAGTCTACGGCGCGCACCAACCAGGTCAGACCGTTCACATCTTCCAGCCCCAAGTCGCCGACCCGCGTGGGCAGGTCGCTGCCAAAGCTCAGCACCGTGCGGGCGGGCGCTGGCGCTTCTTTGGGTGTGCCGGGTCGGACTTTGATTTTGCTTGCCGGCGCGGGGGCCATTGCCATAACCGCTGCGTCGTCGCGGTTGAGCACCATCGCAGCGTGGTTGCCGAAAATGCGGGCCTTGGCGGCGGCGTAGTCGTCCATGCTGCTGTGCCAGTCCAGATGGTCCTGGCTGAGGTTGAGCACCACGGCCGCAGTCGACTCAAACTGGCCGCTGTTGTGCAACTGGAAGCTAGACAGCTCCAGCACCCACACCTCGGGCAGGGCTTGGGCAGCCAGCGCTTGGGTCAGCGTATCGAGCAAGGTTGGGCCGATGTTGCCGGCCACGGCAACCGACTTGCCGGCGCGCGCGATCAACTGGCCGGTCAGCGCGGTGACCGTGGTCTTGCCATTGGTGCCGGTGATGGCCAGCACGCAGGGTACGTAGGCGTTCTGCGTGTGCAGGTCGGCCAGGGCCTGGGCAAACAGGCTGAGTTCGCCACCCACCCACAGTCCCAGACTGCGGGCTGCGTCCACCAGGGGCGCGGTGTCTGCGGGTGCCAAACCGGGGCTCATAAAGACGGCGCGGATGTCGGTGCCTTGAACGGCATCGGCAGAAAAATTGCCGTGTGACAAGCGCGCATCGGGCACCTGGGCTCGCAGGGCGGCAGCTTGTGGCGGCGCGGAACGGGTGTCGAGCACGCTCACACGCGCACCGGCGCGGGCGCACCAGCGCGCCATCGCCAGGCCGGACGCACCCAGGCCCAGGACTAGAACGTATTGGTCGCGCAAAGAGTCCACGGCTTATCTCAGCTTCAGGGTGGACAGGCCAAGCAGGCACAGCAGCATGGTGATGATCCAAAAGCGCACCACTACCTGGGTTTCACGCCAACCTGCTTTTTCAAAATGGTGGTGAAGCGGGGCCATCTTCAGCAAGCGCCGTCCTTCGCCGAAGCGGCGTTTGGAGTACTTGAAATAGCCCACTTGCAGCATCACGGACAGGGCTTCGACCACGAAAACGCCGCCCATCACGGCCAGCACAATTTCCTGGCGCACGATGACCGCCACCGTTCCCAGCGCCGCGCCCAACGACAGCGCGCCCACGTCCCCCATAAAGACCTGTGCCGGATGGGTGTTGAACCACAAAAAGGCCAGGCCAGCCCCTGCGATAGCCGCACAAAAAATCAACAGTTCGCCCGCGCCGGTGATGTGGGGAAAAAACAAGTATTTGGAATACACCGCGCTGCCGGTCACATAGGCAAAAACCCCCAGGGCCGAGCCCACCATGACCACCGGCATGATGGCCAGCCCGTCCAGCCCGTCGGTCAAATTCACTGCGTTGCTCGAGCCCACAATCACCAGGTAGGTCAGGATCACAAAGCCCAGCACGCCCAGCGGGTAGCTGATTTCTTTGAAGAAGGGCAGCAGCAAGCCGGCCTTGGGCGGCAGGCTGACATCAAAGCCGGAGCTCACCCACATGCTGAACAACTCCCAGACGCGTTGGTTGGAGTTTTCCGATACGCTGAAAACCAAGGCGATAGCGGCTATGACGCCGATGGCTGACTGCCAAAAGTATTTTTCGCGCGAGCGCATGCCTTCGGGGTCTTTGCGCACCACCTTGCGCCAATCGTCGACCCAGCCGATGGCACCAAAGCCCAGCGTCACGATCAGCACAATCCAGATAAAGCGGTTGCTCAAGTCCGCCCACAGCAGGGTTGAGACGGTAATCGAGATCAGGATTAGCACCCCGCCCATGGTGGGCGTGCCGTTCTTGCTGAGATGGGTTTCCATGCCGTAGCCGCGCACGGGCTGGCCAATTTTCAGCGCGGTCAGACGCCGGATCACCCACGGCCCGGCAGCCAAACCGATCACCAACGCCGTCATGGCCGCCATCACCGCCCGCAGGGTGATGTACTGGAATACCCGGAAGATCCCGTATTCGGGCGACATGGCTTGCAGCCACTGCGCCAGCGTTAGCAGCATGTTGCTTCTCCCTGCGGTGTTGTTTCTTTTTGTGGCGCGGCACAGGCCTGGGTGACAGCGTCTACCACCTGCTCCATGCGCATGAAGCGCGAGCCTTTAACCAACACGCTGGCCACCTGTGGCAATAGGGCTACAGCGGCTTGCCGCAGCGCAGGCATATCGTCAAAGCGCTGAGAGCCTGGCGCGGCGGCATGGGCATGGCGGCTGAGGGTGCCGCTGAGCAGCACGTGTTCGATGCCCTTGGCCGCAGCGTACGCGCCGGCCTCTGTGTGAAACGCTGGGCCTTGGCTGCCCACTTCGCCCATGTCGCCCAAAACCAGTAAGCGCGGGCCGGGCAGGTCGGCCAACACGTCAATGGCGGCGCGTACCGAATCCGGGTTGGCGTTGTAGCTGTCATCCACCACCGTGATGCTACGTCCGTCCAGGGTCAGTGACAGCGCCCGCGAGCGGCCTTGCACCGGAACAAATGCCGACAGGCCCTGCGTTACGGTCGCTGCAGGCACACCCGCAGCCAGCGCACAGGCGGCGGCGGCCAGGGCGTTTTTGATGTTGTGGCGCCCGGCAATCTGCAAGTCGAACTGCAGGTTCTCGACCTGCTCACCGAGCCGGGCTTGCGCCTGCACCCGCCAGTGCCCGCCATGCCATTGGGCATCCAGCAGGCGCACGCTGTCGTTGGTTTCAGCAATTACGGCTGGCGTATCGCTGAAGGTGACGCAGCGCCGTGCACCGGCGAGGCTGCGCCACAAGGCGGTGTAGGCATCGTCTGCTGGGAAAACGGCCACGCCATGGGCGGGCAGGGCGCTGATCACAGTTCCGTTTTCGGCGGCGACTGCGTCTACCGTGTGCATGAATTCCAGATGCTCGCGCTGCGCGTTGTTTACCAGCGCCACAGTGGGCTGTGCCACCGCGCTGAGACGGGCGATTTCGCCGGGGTGGTTCATGCCGAGTTCGACCACGCCGATGCGGTGTTCGCTACGCAAGCGCAGCACCGTCAGCGGCACGCCGATGTGGTTGTTCAAATTGCCTTGCGTGGCCAGCGCCGCGCCGTGCGGCGCATGCAGATGCAGGATGGCAGCAATCATCTGCGTGACCGTGGTTTTGCCGTTGCTGCCGGTCACACCAATCAGGGGCAGATGCCACTGCGCGCGCCAGTGGGTGCCCAGCACAGTCAAAGCGTCTTGCGTATCGGGTACTTCGATACGCGGCAAGGCTGCGGTATCGGCTGCCCCGGTTTGGGGATGGCACAGGACCGCGACCGCACCCTGCGCAAGGGCCTGGGGCAGAAACTGGTTGGCGTCAAAGCTGTCGCCGCGCAAGGCCACAAACAAATCGCCCGCCCGGGTGCTGCGGGTATCGGTGTGCACGCGCAGCCAGGGGCTCGCCGGGTTGGCGCTGAGCTGGCTGTTGGGAATCAACTTGGCCAGATGGCCTAGCGTCATACGGGTTGCGGCGCGCGCCTCCAGCGACTTGCGGGCATGGATACGGTCGTCAAAAGCGTGGCGCTGCCCGGCCACCTCCTGGCTGGTCTCATGGCCCTTACCTGCGATCAGCACCAGGTCACGGTCATGTGCTTGCAGCACGGTGTCGGCGATCGCTGCAGCGCGGTTGGCTTCGATATGCCAGGCCGGCCCCGGCACCAAAGGGGCGACTATTTGCGCCAGGATGCTCTCGGGGTTTTCGCTGCGCGGGTTGTCGCTGGTAAAGACCACACGATCAGCCCCTCGCACGGCCGCCGCACCCATGAGCGGGCGTTTGCCCGGGTCGCGGTCGCCGCCGCAACCCACCACGCACCAGAGTTGTCCGCCACGCGCCAAGGCCACCGGACGCAAGGCTGCTAACGCCTGCGCCAGACCGTCTGGTGTGTGGGCGTAGTCGACCAGCACCAAGGGGTTGGTATCGGTTGGTCCCACAGCTTCCATGCGCCCGGGCGGGGCACGCAAACCGCTGCAGGCAGCCGCCGCCTGCGCCAGCGGCGTGCCGTGGCTGCGTAGGGCGGCGATCACGCCGAGAAGATTGGCGACGTTGTAGGTGCCCGGTACCGGGCTGTGCACGGTCTGTTGCTGCCCCGCCTCGCGCACTTCAAAGGCCATGCCGCTGTCGGTCACGCGGATCTGGCGGGCCTGCAAGCGGGCTGCAGGGTTTGCTTCTTCACGGCTTGAGCAGGTCCACAAATCGAGCGCGCCCTCACGTAGTTCGGCAGCCAGGATCGCGCCGTGCGAATCGTCGATATTGACCACAGCGCTGCGCAGTCCGGGCCATGCGAACAGCGCGCGCTTGGCGGCCCAGTAGGCCTGCATCGTGCCGTGGTAATCCAGGTGGTCCTGGCTGCAGTTGGTGAAGATGGCGCAGTCAATTACCAAGCCATCCAGGCGGTGTTCCTGCAAGCCGATGGACGAGGCTTCGATCACGCAGCCGCAGGCCTTTTGCGCTGCGAAGGTGTGCACGGCGGCGTGCACCGTCAGCGGGTCGGGCGTGGTCAAACCGGTGAGACTTAGAGTGCCCGCATCGGGTGCGCTGCCGTGGCTGATCAGGCCGCAACCCAGCGTGCCGATGAACCCGGCCTGCTGCGGTGAAGCAGCCTCTGACACCGCTGCCAGGGCCTGCGCCAGCCACCAGGCGCTGGACGTCTTGCCATTGGTTCCCGTGACCGCAAAGACCGGTAAGTCGACGCGGGAGCAGCCAAAAAAAGCCGCCGCCACCCCGCCCAGCTGGGGCTGCAAGTCCTGCAGCGCCGCAACCGGTGCGTCTTGGAAATTCCAGTCGGCCACGCCGTCTGCTTCAACTAGGCACGCTGCCGCGCCGCGTTGCAGGGCATCGGCTACGTGGCGGCGCGCGTCAGCGGCAGCACCGGGCCAGGCTATAAAGCCGTCCCCTGGTCGTACGGCGCGGCTGTCGCTGACCAGCGTGCCGGTGACACGGGCCTGTAACCAGGCCAAAGCGTCAGCGGAGCTTGCCAGCAGGTCCATCAAAAGCTCTCTTCTTCGGCAATGGAGACGACTTGCGGGTGCACCGAAATATCGGGTTGCACCCCCATGATGCGCAGGCTGTGCTGCACCAGCTCGCTGAATACGGGCGCAGCCACCTGGCCCCCGTAATGCTGGCCCGCACTGGGGTCATCGAGCATCACGCCGACGATGATGCGTGGCTTGTCAATCGGGGCCATGCCAACAAAAAAGCTGCGGTATTTGCGGCTTCCATCGCTGCCGTAGCCCTTGCCGACTTGTTTGTAAACGGTTCCTGACTTGCCGCCCACCGAATAGCCCATGGTCTGTGCTTTGGGGGCTGTGCCCCCTGGCCCAACCGCCAAATGCAGCATGTGGCGGATCTTGGCGGCTGTGTCTGCTGAAAAAACCGGCGCACCCAGTGCCGGGTTGTCGGTTTTCATCAGGGTTGCCGGAATAAGCTGGCCGTCGTGAGAAAAGACGGTGTAAGAGCGCACCATCTGGAGCAGCGATGCAGACAGGCCGTAACCGTAGGAGGCGGTCGCCTGCTCAATCGGCCGCCAGCTTTTGTAAGGCCGCAGCCGCCCGGAGACAGCGCCTTTGAATTCGATTTGGGGGCGCTCGCCAAAGCCAGCGGCAGCAAAGGTCGTCCACATCTCGCTGGGCTGCAGCTGCATCGCGATTTTGGTGGTCCCGACATTGCTGGAGACCTGAATGATTTGGTCCACGCTCAAGGCCCCATGGGGTTTTGTGTCGCGGATGGTCACGCCGGTGATGGAGATCGACCCGGGAGCGGTGTCGATGACGGTCTCCGGCTTGATGCGCCCGCTCTCCAGGCCAATCCCGACGGTAAAGGGCTTCATCACCGAGCCGGGTTCAAAGGTGTCGGTGAGCGCCCGGTTGCGCAGCTGCTCGCCGCTCAGGTTGGCGCGTTTTTGGGGGTTGTAGCTGGGGTAGTTGGCCATGGCCAGCAACTCGCCGGTGTTGGCGTCCAGCACCACCACGCTACCGGCATGCGCGCGGTTGTTGACCACGGCCTCTTTGAGTTTTTGGTAGGCGAAAAACTGAATTTTGCTGTCGATGCTCAGTTGTACGTCTTGACCCGGCAGCGGCGGCACGACTGCGCCCACGTCTTCGACCACCCGTCCGCGCCCGTCTTTGATCACGTGGCGCAGGCCGGATTTGCCGGTGAGTGCCTGGTTGAAGAAGAGTTCGACGCCTTCTTGGCCCTTGTCCTCCACATTGGTGAAACCGACGATATGGGCGGCGGATTCGCCCTCCGGGTACTGGCGCAGGTAGTCGGCGCTTTGGTGTATGCCTTTAAGCTCCAGTGCGCCGATGGCTTTAGCGGTTTCACTGTCGACTTGGCGCTTCACCCAGACAAAGGTTTTGTCCTCATCGGCCCATTTTTTGCTCAAGTCTTCGACCCGCATGTCTAGCAATTTGGCCAGTTTTTGGGATTGCGCCGGCGTGATGTTCACGTCTTCGGGAATCGCCCAGATACTGGCAGCCGGGACGCTGGACGCCAGTATCAGCCCATTGCGGTCGAGCACGCGACCCCGGTTGGCCGGCAACTCGATGGTGCGGGCGAAGCGCACCACGCCCTGGCGCTGAAAAAAATCGTTGTTGACAATTTGGATGTAGGCGGCGCGCGCGCCCAGTCCGGTAAAGCCCAGTGCAATCATGGCCACGACAAATTTGCTGCGCCACACCGGGGTGCGGCTGGCCAGCAGGGGGCTGGAGGTGTACTGGATGCTGCGGCTCATGGTGTGTCTGCCTTCGCGCTAGGGCCTGGCTGTTCAGCGGGGTAGCTCATATAGGTGGTGATACCGGGGTTGGGCTGACGCATATCGAGCTTTTCGCGCGCCAGGCGCTCGACCCGTCCGGGGCTGGCCTGGGCCCGCTTTTCCACCTCCAGACGCTCCACATCCATGGCCAGGTGGCGGGCCTGCGAACGGGCTTTGTCCAGTTCTGAAAACAGGCGGCGCGACTCGTACTGCACCCGTACCAAATACAGGGCGGTGGCCACAACGACCAGGAGCAAGAGGGCATTGATGCGCGTCATGCCGACACTGCCTGTGGGGCACGGGGTAGACGCTGCGCCACCCGCATCACGGCGCTGCGCGCACGCGGGTTGGCCGCGATTTCGGAGGCACAGGGTTTGCTGCGCCCCAGCGCTTGCAAGGCCATGGTTTTGGGCGCGGCAAACGGGTTGCGGCGGTCGTAGACCTCGCGCGCATGCTCGGCAATGAACTGCTTGACGATGCGGTCTTCCAGCGAATGAAAGCTGATCACCACCAGGCGTCCGCCGGGTTTAAGCAGACGCAGCGCGGCGCTCAGCCCCTGTGTGAGTTCTTCCAGCTCAGCGTTGATGAAAATCCGGAATGCCTGAAAGGTACGGGTGGCCGGGTTTTGGCCCTTTTCACGGGTTTTGACTGCAGCAGCCACGAGCGTGGCCAGCTCCGTGGTACGGGTGATGGGCCCGTGTTCTGTGCGGCGCGCCACAATTGCTTTTGCAATCGCGCCAGCAAACCGCTCCTCGCCATAGTCACGAATCACCTCCGTCAGGGTTTGTAGGTCTGCCTCTTGCAGCCACTGCGCCACGCTCATGCCGCGTGTGGTGTCCATGCGCATATCGAGCGGGCCGTCGAAGCGGAAACTGAAGCCGCGATCTGCGCTGTCGATTTGCGGCGAACTCACGCCCAGGTCCATCAGCACGCCGTCCAGACTACCGGTCGCCAGGGCGTCCATCTCGGAAAACGGCTGTTGGCGAATGGAAAAACGCGGGTCGCGCAGGCTTTGCGCATGGGCTACAGCTTGCGGGTCACGGTCAAAAGCAATCAGCGAGGCGTCGGGGGGCAGGCGTTGCAGCAGCAAGGCGGAGTGGCCGCCGCGACCGTAGGTCGCATCGACAAAGCAGGCTAGCGGACCGACACCGTCACCCAGCAGTGCATCCACGGCTTCGTTGAGCAAGACCGTGGTGTGCGCGGGCTGCACGTCAGGCTTCATCAGAACGAAAAATCTTTGAAGACATCGGGCATGTCGCCCTGCATGGCCTGGGCTTCCTGGGCCTCGTAGGTGGCCTTGTCCCACAGCTCGAAGTGGTTGCCCATGCCCAGCAAGACGGTTTCTTTGTCCAGCTTGGCGGCAGCGCGCAATTCAGGCGAGACCAGCACACGGCCGGTACCGTCGATTTCCACGTCCATGGCATTACCCAGCAGGATCCGCTTCCACCATTGCGCGGCCATGGGCAACTCGACGATGCGCTGGCGGAACTGCTCCCAGGCCGGGCGGGGAAACACCATCAGGCAACCGTGGGGGTGGCGGGTGATCGTCAGCTGTCCGGAAGCCACAGCAGCCAGCACATCACGATGCCGGGTCGGCACCGAGAGCCGGCCTTTGTTATCGAGACTGAGTGAAGAAGCACCTTGGAACACTGCGCACGACCTGTTTTGTCAATCCAACCGAATAAGGGCGCATTTGGGAATTTTTCCCACGAAATGCGATTTTTTACCACTGTATCAGGAAATTGACGGTTTGCAATGGGTCGGGTGTTAAAAATTTCAATCAAATCAAAGACTTAGGGGTGCATCTTGAGAAAATGTGGGCTGAAAATGCTATCTAAATGAAGTACTTAGAGATCACTATGAAGGTGATACTTCAAATAATGCGTTCGTTGGGATAGTGCGGGCCTAAGGCCGCCCGGTTGCCAGGCGGTTCAGGGTTTGACCGGGGCGCCGGGCGCGGGGGCGGCCCATTCGGCCCGCATCTGCGCTTCAATCGCATCGATTTTGGCCAGAATGTCGGCCCGTTTGCGCTCGGAAACACCGGCTGAGGCCACCGCGTGCGCCACTTCGGCCTGCGCTGGTGCGCCGGTTGGCACCGGGTTGGCAGCGCGCAATTGCGCCAGTTCGGTTTGTCGTAGGCGCTGGATGTCGTTCATGGCCTTGTGCTGCGGGCTTGTTCCGCAGCGTATGGGCGATCAGTCCCCAAACATCTTCTGCTTGAGTTCGCGGCGCTGCTGCGCTTCCAGCGACAGCGTGGCGGTGGGGCGCGCCAGCAAGCGGCCCACGCCGATAGGCTCGCCGGTCTCGTCGCAGTAGCCGTACTCGTTGGCGTCGATGCGGGTGATGGCCTGTTCGATCTTTTTCAAGAGCTTGCGTTCGCGGTCGCGGGTGCGCAACTCCAGCGCGTGTTCTTCTTCAATCGTGGCGCGGTCGGCCGGGTCGGGCATGACCGAGGTGTCTTCGCGCAGGTGCTCGGTGGTTGCGCCGGCATTGCTCAAGATGCCATCTTTCAGCACCACCAGCTTGAGCCGGAAGGCGGCCATTTGCACATCGTTCATGTATTCCGAATCCGGCATGGCGATGAGCTCGGCGTCGCTTAAGTCGCCTGGGGCTTTCTTCTTCCAGTTACCGACGAGCTTGGGGTCTTTTTTGATGGCGTGCGGCACCAGCGGATGCAATTCGTCGCGTGCTTCGGTTGGCAGGAACGAGGACTTGGCCGCAGTGGAGGCCACGCTTTGCGCCATCGAGGGCACTGTGATTTGCACCAAACGCGAAGAAGGGCGAATCGCTTTGATGATGCCCGTGACGTGCACGATGGGTTCCGCAGGCGGCAAAGGCGCAGGCTTGGCCGCCGCTGGGGGCTTGGGAGCCGCTTTTGGCGCGACCTTCGCAGCCGGCGCTGCGACCGGCTTTTTGGCGGCGGGCGTTGCGGCCGGTTTGGCAACTGGTTTGGCTGCTGGTTTCGCCGCGGGTTTAGATGCGGGTTTAGACGCCAAGTGCGACACGGCCGGGGCTTTTTTTGCGGGTGCCGCCGGGGCTGCTTTTTTCGCTGGCTGGGCTGCTGCCTTCGGTGCGGCTTTGGCTGCCGGCTTCACAGCAACCCTTACCGCCACTTTGGCGGGCGCTTTGACAGGTGCTTTAGCAATTGGCTTGGTCGCCTTCTTGGCTGTTACCGGGCTCTTGGCAAGCGGAGCAGCTTGAGGGGCCGGCTTCTTTATCGCTGTCTTGGCTTTGACAGGTGCGGCTTTGGCGGGCGCTGCAGGCTTTTTGGCGGGGGATTTCATGGCTCGTCTCCTTGGGGTGCCAATTGGCTGGGTATCTATTGAAGGCGCTCAGTTACCCGCTTTTTTGTGCGGCGGCGGGGGACTCGGCTTCGGCGCGCGAGTGTACAGGCAAGCTCTGCCCCGAAGCCAAGCACCCAGCACGGTGGCGTACCGGTCAGACCAGCGACTGCTCCAGGCCTTGCCGCAGAATGTCCTGGGGCAAGTCGATGCCGATGAACACCATCTTGCTCTGGCGCGGCTCATCCACACCCCAAACCGGACCCAAATCGCTGCCCATCAGCTGGTGCACCCCTTGAAAAATCACCTTGCGCTCGGTGTCTTTCATATAGAGCACGCCCTTGTAGCGCAGCATCCGTGGCCCGTAGATGTTGACGATGGCGCCGAGAAAGTCCTCCAGCCGCGCCGGATCGAAGGCACGCGGGGACCTGAACACAAAGCTTTTGACGTCGTCGTCCACATGGTGGTGGTGACCTGCGCCGTGGGCATGGTCGTCGTGGTGGGAAGGATGGTCGCAGTCGGGCCCGTGCACATGGGCCTCGTCGTGGTCATGATCGTGGTGCGCGTGATCGTCTTTCAGAAAATCCGGATCGATGTCGAGCTTGGCGTTGAGGTTGAAGCCGTACAGGTCCAGCACATCTTTGATGGCCACCTCGCCAAAATGCACCACGCTTTGCGGCGCACGCGGGTTCATGTGGCTCAGGCGGTGTTTGAGCGCTTCCAGTTCATTGGCATCCACCAAATCCGCCTTGCTGATGAAAATCCGGTCGGCAAAACCCACTTGGCGGCGGGCTTCCTGGCGCTCATTGAGCTGGGTGGCGGCGTGTTTGGCGTCCACCAGGGTCAGAATGGAGTCCAGCAGGTAGGACTCGGCCACCTCATCGTCCATGAAAAAAGTTTGCGCCACCGGGCCGGGGTCGGCCAGGCCAGTGGTCTCGATCACGACGCGGTCAAAGTGCAGCTCGCCTTTGCGCTTTTTCTCGGCCAGGCTGTGCAGCGTGGCGCGCAGGTCTTCGCGGATGGTGCAGCAAATGCAGCCATTGCTCATTTGCACGATTTGCTCGGTGGTGTCCGAGACCAGGATTTCGCTGTCGATGTTTTCCTCACCAAACTCGTTTTCCACTACCGCAATCTTTTGCCCGTGTGCTTCGGACAGGATGCGCTTGAGCAGGGTGGTTTTGCCCGATCCGAGGAAGCCGGTCAAGATGGTGGTGGGAATCAATTTCATGGTGGTTTTGGCGCGCGACGCTCAGGCGACCTGGCAGATCTTCAACATATTCGTACCGCCAGGCGCGCCCATGGGCTCGCCGCAGGTGATCACGTAGACATCGCCGGCGTGCACGATACCGCGCTTTTTCAAGTGGTTCTCCGCTTCCAGCAGGGCGGAGTCGCGGTTCGTGATGGTATCCATCAGCAGTGGACGCACATTGCGGTACAGGGCCATGCGGCGCTGGCTGCTCAGGCGCGGGGTCAGGGCGTAGATTGGTACATGGATCAGATGGCGGCTCATCCACAGCGCAGTGGAGCCGCTGTCGGTCATGGCGACGATGGCTTTCGCGCCCATGTGGTGGGCGGTGAAGAGCGAACCCATGGCAATGGACTGGTCGATGCGGGAAAAGGTCTTGCCCACGAAGTCTGCTTCGAGCTTGACCGACTGGCTTTCCTCGGCCGCCAGGCAAATTTGCACCATTTCTTTGATGGTCTCCAGCGGGTATTTGCCCGCCGCTGTTTCCGCCGACAGCATGACCGCGTCGGTTCCGTCGAGCACCGCGTTGGCCACGTCGCTGACCTCAGCCCTGGTGGGTACCGGGTTGGTGATCATAGACTCCATCATTTGCGTGGCCGTAATCACCACCTTGTCGAGCTCGCGCGCCATTTTGATCATGCGTTTTTGCAGGGCCGGAACAGCAGCGTTGCCGACCTCGACGGCCAGGTCGCCCCGCGCGACCATGATGGCGTCGCTGGCACGCAGAATCTCTTCAAGCTTGGGGATGGCCTCGGCGCGTTCGATCTTGGCAATCAGCGCCGGTGTGTGGTTGAACGCAGCCCCGGCCACGTTGCAAAGCTGGCGCGCCATTTCCATGTCGGTGCCGCTCTTGGGGAAACTCACGGCCACATAGTCAGCCTGAAAGGCCATGGCGGTGCGAATGTCTTCCATGTCTTTGGCGGTCAGGGCCGGTGCAGTCAGGCCGCCGCCCTTTTTGTTGATGCCCTTGTTGTTCGACAGCACGCCGCCCAGCGTGACGATGGTGTGCACCTGTTCGCCCACCACTTTTTCCACGGTGATGACGATCAGGCCGTCATTGAGCAGCAAGACGTCGCCGGCTTTGACTTCGCGCGGCAGGGCTTTGTAGTCCAGGCCGACGCCGTGGATATCACCGGGCTCGGTGCGCAAGGCGTCCAGAACGAAGGCCTGCCCCACCTCCAACATGACCTTTCCTTCTGCAAATTTACCGACACGGATCTTGGGGCCTTGCAGGTCGGCCATGATGGCCACTTCGCGTCCGGCCCGCTGGGCAACGGTGCGCACCATGGCGGCGCGGTCGATATGGTCTTGCGCGGTACCGTGGCTGAAGTTGAGACGCACAACGTTCACGCCGGCTTTGATCATTTCTTCCAATAAAGCCGGATCGCTGGACGCCGGGCCGAGGGTGGCCACGATTTTTGTTGCGCGAAGCGCCATGGATATCTCCTAGTGATGGGGTGCGCCGCGCATGACGCGACAGAGCATTCTCCCACGCAGGGATAGGCTTTTAGTTACAGAGCCGCATCAACCCTGCGCGCTGCAGCTGTGGATCACACCGCCGCCCAGACAAACATCGCCGTCGTACACCACCGCAGATTGGCCCGGCGTGACGGCCCATTGCGGCTGCACAAAATCCAGCGCAAAGTGCGCAGGCGCGGCCGCGTCGGTGTCCATGCGGCACTGCGAATCGGCCTGGCGGTAGCGCGTTTTGGCTCCGAGGCTGTCGTTGTCTGATGAGGATGAACCGGCAACCCAACTGGCATCCATCGCCACCAGACTGCGCGATTGCAGCCAGGGGTGATCATGCCCCTGCACCACCCACAAGGTGTTGGACGCCATGTCTTTGCGTGCCACAAACCAGGGCGCGTGTTCACCACCGCCTTTTTGCGCGCCGCGTGCTTTTAGGCCGCCAATGCCCAATCCCTGGCGTTGGCCCAGGGTGTAGAAAGAGAGCCCGACATGCTGCGCAATCGTCTGGCCTTTGTCGTTTTTGATCGGGCCTGGCGCATGGGCGATATAGCGGTTCAGGAACTCGCGAAACGGCCGCTCGCCGATGAAACAAATACCGGTGGAATCCTTTTTCTTGGCGTTGGGCAGCCCGATCTCATCGGCAATGCGGCGTACCTCGGTTTTGTGCAACGCACCCACCGGAAACAGGGTTTTGGCCAACTGCGTCTGGTTCAGCCGGTGCAAAAAATAGCTTTGGTCTTTGCCGGGGTCCAGGCCTTTGAGCAGTTCGTGCAAGCCGCTGTCCGGGTTGCGGCGCACGCGCGCGTAATGCCCAGTGGCAATATGGTCCGCACCCAAGCGCAGCGCGTGGTCTAAAAAAGCTTTGAACTTGATCTCGGCATTGCACAAGATGTCGGGGTTGGGCGTGCGTCCGGCCGAGTATTCGCGCAAAAATTCTGCGAATACGCGGTCTTTGTAGTCGGCGGCAAAGTTGACGTGTTCAATCTCAATACCCAGCACATCGGCCACGGCGGCGGCGTCAATGAAGTCGATGTTGGAGGCGCAGTATTCGTTGTCGTCATCGTCCTCCCAGTTTTTCATAAACAGGCCCAGCACCTCATGGCCCTGGCGTTTGAGCAGGTAAGCCGTGACGGCGGAATCCACGCCACCGCTCAAGCCGACCACGATGCGCTGTTTGCGCAGGCCGGTATTGAGCGGATGGTTCATCAATGGATTTTAGGTTGTCCCTTAACCGGCTGTGCGGTACACGCTCGCGTCGGTGCGCACCAACCCCAGCGGGTAGCGCTGCCCGCGCAGGTAGTCTTCCATGCAGGCCAGCAGGTAGGCGCTGCGGTGGCGCTCCCGGGTGGCGCGGACCTCATCCGGCGTCATCCACACGGTTCGCACAATGCCGGTGTCCAAATTGCGCCCGGCGATGGCCTCGCCCACATCTCCGCAGAACGCAAAGCGCATATAGCTGATGTCTTCGCCCTGCGGCCACGCGGCGCTCGGTGGGCGCTGAAAGCGGCCGTAGTAAATGCCCAGCAAGGCGCTGGGCGTGAACACATGCGCCGTCTCTTCCAGCACCTCGCGCACGCAAGCCTCTTGCGGCGATTCGCCAGGGTCGAGGTGGCCGGCCGGGTTGTTCAGCCGCAGGCCCTCGGGCGTGTGCTCTTCAATCAACAAAAAACGGCCGTTGCGCTCGATCACGGCGGCTACGGTAGTACTGGGTTTCCAGCGTTCGGATAAAGACATGGGACTCACTTGGGTATCGGTATGTCAATGCGCGCTGATGGCTTTGTGTGTGCACTCAGCTTTACAGATGGGCCGGCGCAATCATCCCATGCGCGAACCAGTAGGCCCAGATGGCGCGCATCGCCGTCTGTTGTCGGGGTATCTCCCTAGATATGGTGCCGCCGTTACCGGTGGCGAAACGGTCAAACTCATGTAAGCTCGACGCAAGTTCGCGCCGTCCAGGCGTTTCCAAGGAGTTATCCATGCAGATTGGCGTACCCGCCGAAACCGTAGCGGGGGAGACCCGCGTTGCCGCCACGCCCGAGACCGTGAAGAAGTTGGTCGCAACGGGACACCGCGTCCGCGTCCAGACGGGTGCCGGCTTGGCATCCAGTGTGACCGATGCCGCCTACCAGGCCGTTGGTGCGGAAATGTGCAGCGCCGCTGATGCCTTAGGCAGTGAGATGGTGCTCAAGGTCGCGGCCCCGCAGCCTGATGAACTGAAAATGATGCAGGCCGGGTCCGCATTGGTCGGCATGCTCAATCCTTTCGATAAAGGCGGTTTGCAGCAGATGGCCATCGCTGGCCTGAGCGCTTTTGCGCTGGAAGCCGCGCCGCGCACCACACGGGCCCAAAGCATGGATGTGTTGTCCTCGCAGGCCAATATTGCCGGTTACAAAGCCATCATGCTGGCGGCCGATAAGTACCAACGCTTTTTCCCCATGTTGATGACCGCAGCGGGTACCGTCAAGGCTGCGCGCATCGTGATCCTTGGCGTTGGTGTGGCGGGCTTGCAGGCGATTGCCACAGCCAAGCGCATGGGCGCGGTGATCGAGGCATCCGATGTGCGCCCGAGCGTCAAGGAACAGGTGGAGTCGCTGGGTGCCAAGTTCATTGATGTGCCCTTTGACACTGCCGAAGAGCGCGAGGCTGCCGAAGGCGTGGGGGGTTATGCCCGGCCTATGCCGCAGAGTTGGCTGGACCGCCAAAAGGTCGAGGTCGCCAAGCGCGTGGCACTGGCCGATGTGGTGGTGTCCACCGCGCTCATCCCCGGTCGGGCCGCACCGGTTCTGGTGACCGAGGAGATGGTCAAGAGCATGAAGCCGGGTTCGGTGATTGTTGATTTGGCTGCGGGCAAGGCGGCTGATGGCATCGCGGGTAATTGCGTGCTCACGCAGGCAGGCCGCACGGTGCAGGCGCATGGCGTGACG
>Ga0209356_1000320_pt1 | contig 18828 bp, 22 predicted proteins | sample LauGreFaBDMM15SN_2_FD_188213 | JGI IMG/M metagenome (GOLD analysis project Ga0209356, IMG submission 188213) | Freshwater lake microbial communities from Lake Michigan, USA - Fa13.BD.MM15.SN (SPAdes) (version 2) | ecosystem: Environmental > Aquatic > Freshwater > Lake | place: Lake Michigan, USA...
GCGTTGGAAATCTCAAGTTCATTGAAAAGGTCACCTCACCGGTACCGCTACTTTCCACTGAGATTATTGCTCTTGTCGCTGCCGTTGCTCGCAGATGGGGAGCGGTACCGAGTGAAATCCTAAGTGCAGCGATTCCACCTCGAGTGATCTCAGTTGAAAAAAGTGTGGCCGCAGAATCGTCGTCATCTGAGTTACCGTCAGTAAATAACCAGAGCCCTTCACACTCATATTACTTATTTACTCCCGGCGAAGATCCCTTTCATACGATTGCAGAGTGGGTGAAAAAGAGAGTTAGCCAAGGGGGAGTGCTGGTAGTTCTTCCAGAGTTACGCGAAGTTCACTCCTTGGCTAATGAACTGACTCTTCTTAATGTGGAGTTTTCAGTACTTGACGCGTCTCTTCCTAGAACTACTCGATACAGTAACTTCTTACAGGTAGCAACAGGTGCTTCGCAGATAGTGATTGGTACTCGTAGTGCAATTTTTGCACCCGTTACCAATCTTCAGACGATCGTGATTTTCCGTGAAGGGTCAGAATCACATTACGAAAGACGGACACCTGGCTGGAATGTCCGAGATGTTGCGATCATACGTTCACAGCTAGCCGCAATCGATCTCGCCTTTGCAGGCTTTGCGCCATCGTCAGAACTTTCTTTACTGATTGAGAGTGAAGCGATAGCGCTGAAAGGTAAGGGAGCAAGGGTTGATGCGACCTCATACCCTCAATTCCACGGAGAACTGTTGCCGGATCGAATCTTCTCACCGATCAGAAGTGCGCTCACACGTGGCTCGGTACTTTTTCTCGTTCCTCGCAAGGGTTACTCGCAGGCAATTTCATGCGCTTCGTGTCGCAATATTGCACTCTGTGAATGTGGGGGTCGGATTTATTTTGGTGGTCCCGATAAAGGGTTTATCTGTTCTCTCTGCAACCTCACGAGTGCGGAGTGGAGTTGTAAATGGTGCAAGAAGAGTTCAGCTCATCTCTTAGGGCGAGGGAATCTTCGCTACGCTCATGAAATCGGAAGAGCATTTCCGGGGTTCGCAGTAATCTCCTCCGATGCCACAAATGCAGTTCATGGGATAGAAAATCAACACTCCATTGTCCTATCTACTGCGGGTATGGCTCCTGTAGTAAACGGTGGATATCAAGCTGTTGTCATTCTTGAGGGGGATAATCTCTTCTCACAACTAGACCTCCGAGCTCAAGAGCGTGCACGTGAAGCGATTATGCAGAGCGCAAGTTTGTTATCACCAAATGGTAAAGCTCTTGTTGTCATCGATAATTCACATCCAATCGTTGCGGCCCTTTCACGCTGGAATCTCTCTCCACTTCTTGCAAGAGAGTTGAGGGAGCGCGAGCAGACTCAGTTGCCGCCGCTAGTTCATGCGGTTGTTCTTGAAATTGCACACACTGATGCACCTACTTTTTTGAGCGGTATCACCTCATCGATTAAGGAAGGACGGGTTCCAAGCTCCACCCGCATTCTTGGTCCAACTCGGTTAGATGAAGAGTATTCACGGGTTATTTTGACTGTCTCCCGAGATCATGGTCAAGAACTATTTGATTTTCTAGTTACTTATCGAAAGAAGCGGGGGATAGCCAAGAAATCGATTCCTCGTATGCGTATCGACCCGTATGTCCTATCTCATTCGCTTTGAAATATTTATTCTGCGTTAAGATACCGCTATGACCATACAAGAGATCAGATTATTCGGTGATCCGGTTTTGGTTACCCCTGCCTCACCTGTAGTCGATTTCGATAAAGAGTTACGGAATTTGGTCAGTGATTTGATCGACACGATGCTTGATTCGCCAGGTGCTGGGCTAGCCGCCCCTCAAATTGGCGTCCCTCTCCGTGTTTTTACCTGGTGCGTTGATGACGTGCTTGGACATTTAGTTAATCCGCAACTCACTTTGAGTGACGAACTTCAAGATGGTGAAGAAGGCTGTCTCTCTTTTCCGGAGATTCGATATGACACACCTAGGGCGCTGCGCGCAGTAGCGCGAGGATTCGATATGCATGGTGAACCAATCACTGTAGATGGAAGTGAGTTCCTGGCTCGCGCACTTCAACACGAGACTGATCACTTAGATGGAATTCTCTTTATTGATCGCATGCCGAATGAGTTTCGAAAGCTTGCCATGAAAGAGATCAGAGATTCTGAGTGGTTTATGAGCGCAAGCGAGAGTGGCTCTCCGCCGATTGTAAAAGTTTCGCCTCACCAGACTTTCGGTAAAGGTCACTAGTGCGTTTAGCGGTTGCGGCAACGCCTGAAGTTGCTATCCCGACTTTAGAATTTTTACTCTCTGGCACGGATCCTTTAGTTAAAGTTTTCACAACCGAGGATAAGCCCGTTGGTCGCGGTCGAGCCCTGACTCCAACTATTGTGTCATCGTGGGCTAGCAATCATGGAGTTGAGTGCATCAAGATAGGAAAAGCCAGTGAGATGTCGGCTCACTTAGATGATATTGACTGTGTTGTAACAGTTGTCGGCTCACTTAGATGATATTGACTGTGTTGTAACAGTTGCCTTTGGAATACTTCTCCCACAAGAGATCCTTTCAATACCGACACATGGATTTATTAATCTCCACTTCTCACTCTTGCCCGCGTGGCGAGGTGCTGCCCCGGTCCAACGTGCGATCGAAAATGGTGACGAAGAACTCGGGATTTCTATCTTCTCACTTGATGAGGGAATGGATACCGGCCCCATCTATCGTCAATCTTCTTTTCCGCGAGATCCAAGCATGCGGAGCAAAGAAGCCCTGGAATTTCTTGGGGAGCAAGGTGTCGCGCTGATTGCACAAACTCTTGAGGATATTTCACATGGCGTCCTACCAACAAAACAGAGTGAACAAGGAATCTCACTGGCAGGAAAGTTAAGTAAAGCTGAAGGGTTGGTTGATTGGACCCTACCCTCTGCGCTAATTGATCGCAAAGTAGCAGCGTTTTATCCCAATCCCATTGCTTATTCACATTTTCGTAGTGAAACGTTAAAGATTACCCGCAGTCAGTTATGCACTGAACCACTCTCTACGCCCTCGTTAAAAGCTGGGGAATGGTTGATCGAGAAAGATCGAGTGCTTATCGGTACAGGAGATAAGCCACTTGAGATAGTTCAGCTCATCGAGATAGTTCAGCTCATCCCTCAAGGTAAGTCAGAGATGAAGGCAACTGAATGGGCGCGTGGGGCAAGAATTAACCCAGGTGAACGCTGTGGTTGAGGCGCGTAGAAATACATTTAAGAAGCCAAAGGCTGATCCAGTTCGACTCCTTGTCTATGACATCCTCACCGAAGTCAATCGTCGCGATGGTTACTCAAACCTTCTCTTGCCTCGGGCGTTAGATTCTTCAGCGTTTGACCAACGTGATAAAGCATTCGCAACTGAACTTCTCTACGGAACGCTGCGTATGCAGGGACGACACGACTATGTTTTGGCCCAAGTAAGTGATCGACCTTGGAGTGAAGTTGATACGGGGATTGTTGATGTCACACGACTGGGTCTTCAGCAAATTTTTGAGATGAGAGTACCAATGCACGCCGCAGTCTCTGAGACCGTTGAGTTGGCTCGCAAGGTCCTCGGTGAATCGAAGGCATCTTTTGTTAATGCGCTACTTCGTAAAGTGAGTGCACAGTCCTTGGAAGAGTGGCTCGCACCTGTAGCTCTGATTAATGACGAGGTCAGCAGACTTGCGATCACCTACTCTCATCCTGAATGGATTGTGAGTGCTTACTTTGATCTCTTACGTGATTTCGAAGAAGTTCGCTCACTTCTTGAAGCAAATAACTCCCCCGCAAAGCCTACCTTTGTGACCTGGCCAGGAAGATCTGAGATTTCAGAGTTCCACGAGTGGGGCGCCATTCAAACTCCTTATTCACCATATGGTTTTAGGGCAGATGTAGTTCCATCGGCGCTTGAAGCAGTACGGCATCGCAGAGCTGGTGTGCAGGATGAAGGATCACAACTTGTCGCATCCATTTTCGCACAGGCAGCTGCGGATAAAAGTTCCTGGCTAGATCTGTGTGCGGGACCCGGTGGGAAGGCTGCGCTATTGGCATCTATCGCCGGCTTCGGCGATCACAGATTCGTTGCTAATGAAATTTCGCAGATTAGAGCCGATTTAGTGAAGCAAGTAGTTGGTTCTCATGAAGTCTGGGTGGGGGATGCTCGCGAGATTGCAACGCGAGGCGAAGGTTTTGATGCCATCTTGGCCGATCTTCCGTGTACGGGAATCTATCGCCGGCTTAGGCGATCACAGATTCGTTGCCAATGAAATTTCGCAGATTAGAGCCGATTTAGTGAAGCAAGTAGTTGGTTCTCATGAAGTCTGGGTGGGGGATGCTCGGGATATTGCAACGCGAGGTGAAGGTTTTGATGCCATCTTGGCCGATCTTCCGTGTACGGGAATGGGAGCGTTGCGGCGCAGGCCGGAGGTACGTTGGCGACGATCACTTTCTGATCTTCGCGAACTTGGAGTTCTTCAACGCGAGATTAGCGATGCTGCGATTTCGATCTTAAACGTTGGTGGAGTCTTTGGCTATGCGACCTGCTCGCCACATCTAGCAGAGACCAGTATTGCTGTGGCCGATATTTTGAAGAAACATCCCGAGCTCGAACAGATCGACATTCAACCATTCATGCCACTCGGTCTTAAAGGGGGAGTCAGAGATAAGAGCATGGCTCTATGGACGCAGCGACACAACACAGATGCAATGTTTCTAGCCCTCTTCAGAAAAATCTCATAAGGTAAAGTAGCGACATGGGAATTCGTATAACGCCCAGTATCTTAAATGCAGATTTTTCTCGCCTGGATGAGGAAATATCTCGCATCGCGGCAGTCTCTGATCTCTTACACCTTGATGTGATGGATAATGTCTTTGTACCTAATTTCACCTTTGATTTCGAGCAAGCGGCAGCGATTATTGCATCTTCTCCAGTCGCAGTGGATTCGCATTTGATGATTGCTGATGTAGATCTTCTTGCTCCTGCTTATGCTCACGCTGGTAGCGCAAGTGTGACTATCCACGCAGAGGCAAGCAGTGCAATCTCAGCGACACTTCGTGCGATTAAGGCTGAGGGTTCTCGCGCAGGACTAGCTCTTAAACCTGGTTCATCAATCGCAGACTATGCAGATTGTGTCGATGATGTAGATATGTTCCTCATCATGACAGTGGAGCCTGGTTTCGGGGGTCAAAAATTTATGAACGCGATGATGGAAAAGGTAAGTCAAACTAAAGCCATTATTGGAGACCGTCCAATTTGGCTGCAGGTCGATGGTGGAATATCGCTGGAAACTATCGAGATTGCTCGTGAAGCTGGCGCTGATACTTTCGTAGCAGGTAGCGCTGTCTTTAATTCACCAGATCCAGCAGAGATGATTAAGCAATTGCGAGCCTTGGCGGAAGCTAAATAGTGCGCCTCGAGCGCTGATCTTCAAGTAAACTATGAGTATGAAGTCATTCGATGATCTATGGGTTGAGCTTTCGAAGAAAGCGATCGACCGTCCTGCAGATTCAGCAACTGTTGCTGCGCTAGATGCAGGGGTACATACGATTGGTAAGAAGATCATCGAAGAGGCCGGTGAAGTTTGGCTCGCAGCAGAGCATGAGAGTGACGAAGCGTTAGCTCAAGAGATTAGCCAATTGATCTACCACTTGCAGACGCTCATGCTTGCGCGTGGTCTGACTCCACAAGATGTTTATAAGTTTCTCTAATGATTAAAGGAGCATGATGTTACGTATTGCAATCCCGAATAAAGGCTCTCTTGCCGATGAGTCGATTGCGATTCTCAAGGAGGCCGGATATAGGCAGCGCACCGACTCGCGCGACCTAGTTCTTGTGGATACTACAAACTCAGTTGAGTTCTACTACCTGCGTCCTCGCGATATCGCAATCTATGTAGGTTCTGGTGAGTTAGAGGGGGGAATTACTGGGCGAGATCTATTGATTGACTCTGGCGCACTTGCAAGTGAAGTAATGGCTCTGAACTTTGGTGGCTCGACCTTTAGATTTGCAGGTCCAGCCGGCAAGAAATACTCAATGAAAGACATCAATGGAAAGCGAGTTGCAACTGCCTACCCAGGACTAGTCCAGAGTCACCTCATAAGTCTTGGGATCTCAGCAGAAGTTGTTCGACTCGATGGCGCAGTAGAAAGTAGCGTCCGGCTTGGAGTGGCAGATGTGATTGCAGATGTAGTCAGCACCGGAAACACTTTGCGACAGGCAGGGCTAGAGATATTTGGCGATCCGATCCTTGCTAGTGAAGCGATTGTGATCAGCCGTAAAGATGTCGAGATTGCCGCAGATCTAGAGGTGTTGATTAGACGCTTACAGGGAGTGGTTACTGCTCGTCAGTACGTCCTGATGGATTACGACATTAAGAAGAGTGATATCCAGTACGTCCTGATGGATTACGACATTAAGAAGAGTGATATCGATGCAGCCTGTGCGATCACGCCTGGTTTAGAATCTCCGACAATTTCACCACTGCAGAATCCAGATTGGTTAGCGGTTCGAGCGATGGTTTTACGTACTGAAACCAATAGAGTCATGGACGATCTATATGTACTCGGTGCGCGAGGAATCCTGGTCACCGATATTCATGCATGCAGACTTTAAGAGTCTTATTTTCGGCTACTGTGACCGGACTCTTCTACATCTTCGCGGGTAATTCCTAAGAGATAGAGGACGCTGTCAAGATAGGGAGCGCTCAGGGCGCTATCTGCTGCGGCACGAACTGCAGGTTTTGCGTTAAATGCAATTCCAAGTCCGGCCAATGCGATCATATCTAAATCATTTGCACCATCTCCGATGGCAACAGTCTGCTCTAACTCGACGCCTTCGTGCTTTGCAAAATCCTTAAGCGCTGTTGCCTTAGCCGCACGATCGATCACTGGACCTTGCACTTGTCCGGTCAGGATTCCATCCACGATCTCCAAAGTGTTCGCTCTATAGAGCACGATATTCAGAGATTGAAGTAACGGTTCAATCACGTTGATAAAGCCGCCAGACACTACGGCAACTGTATGTCCTAACTTTTGTAGCGTTGAAACTAGAGTTTGAGCACCGGGAGTAAGTGATATTTCGTTTCTCACTTCGTCAATGACGGACTCAGGTAGCCCTTTAAGCAGGGCAACTCTCTCGCGAAGGCTGGCTTCGAAGTCAATCTCACCCGCCATCGCTCGATCGGTAATCTCTTTCACCTGTGCTTGAACTCCAGCTTTAGCTCCGAGAAGTTCGATAACTTCCTGTGAGATAAGTGTTGAATCTACATCCATGAGAACAAGCTTCTTCGCCCAACGCATGAGACCTCCGGGGGAGACAGCAATGTCGACCGAATGTTGGGCGGCTAAAGGCGTTAAAGCACCTTTAAGTGTGGCTGTAGGTGCGCCGCTGACAACACATTCGATCGCCGTGACAGGATAACTTGCAGTGCGCTGAATACGTTCAATATTTCCGTCAACACCTGCAATCGCTGCGGCTATATCAGCTAATGCGGCTGGCTTTAAATCTTGAGATAGCAGCACTACGTGGGTGAGACCGGTCTTTGCAGCGATGCTCTCACTCTGTTGCTCAGAGAAAGCGATTGCAATATCGAGGTCTAATGAGGCGGCTTTCTCGTTGAGATCAGCTTCAATCGCGGATGCATGCGCGCGATCAAGTGAAATGAGGATGGTCAGAATTAAGCGAGAGCGGATAACAACCTGCTCAATATCGATGATCGTCAAAGAGAACGGGGAAAGTGTCGAGAATAGAGCCTCAGTGATGCCAGGGCGATCTTCGCCGGAGACTAAAATGAGGCCCGTGTAATACGCACTCTGCTTATCCATGTGCAGAGATTATCGTGAATCACAGGTCAATCTCCTCGAATTTACGGGTCTTGAACGCTGTGAAGAGATATCTTTTAGCCCGTGAGTGGACAAGAAGTATTGCGAGTTACCGATGTCAGCGTTCGTCGCGGGACACGGATGATCCTTGGCCCAATTACCTTTGCAATATCTCCGGGGGAGCGCTGGGTCATTCTCGGCCCGAATGGAGCGGGAAAGTCAACGCTACTCAATCTTTTAGCCACGCGAGCTTTTCCCACGAGTGGCAAGGTTTACGTCCTCGAGAAAGAGATGGGCAAGGTCGATCTCTTTGAACTCCGCACTCGAATTGGTCTTGCAGGTGTTGGTATTTCAGAAGACATTCCATACGAGGAGAAGGTCCGAGATGTTGTTGTGACTGCTGCTTATGCAGTCCTTGGTCGATGGAACGAAGATTACGATTTGTGGGATGAATCGCGGGCAGTTGCGCTATTGACGACATTCGGTGTGCGAGAACTTGCAGACCGAGATTATGGAACGTTAAGCGAAGGTGAAAAGAAGCGCGTGCAAATATCACGTGCGCTTATGGCTGATCCTGAACTTTTACTACTCGATGAGCCAACTGCTGGCCTTGATGTAGGCGGCCGCGAGGATCTATTGCGCCGCTTCTCTCAATTCTCGAGCGACCCAAACGCTCCTGCTACTGTGATCGTGACGCACCATATTGAAGAGATCCCAGTGGGAACAACTCATGCTTTACTTTTAAAGGAAGGTTCGATTGCAGTAAGCGGACCGGTGCAGCAGGTAGTAACAAGCGAACACATCACTGCGGTCTTCGGTGTCAATGTAAATGTTTCATTTGATGGGTCGCGGTTTTTTGCACGAGCATCTTCGTGAATCATCCCATTTTTCAACCTGTTCATCCTTCGTGGTTTCCAATTCTTGAACCTCTCGAGGCGGAAATCATTTCTGCATGTGAACTTGTTAGTAAAGGGGAGTACATACCAGGGATAGATCGAATCCTTGCTCCGTTAAGTACATCGGTTGATGATGTAAAGGTTGTTATTGTCGGACAAGATCCTTACCCCAACGCTGATTACGCCGACGGTTTTGCATTCTCTGTACGTCCAGAGATTTCACCATTTCCTGCATCTTTGATAAATATCTTCAAAGAGCTAGAGAGTGATTGTGGAACTGCGATGCCACCTGATGGAAATCTCGAACGTTGGTCGCGTCAAGGTGTCCTCCTGATCAACCGAACGCTGACAACAATTCCGGGGGAGTCCCATGCACATCAACGAAGTGGATGGATGGCTATCACTGAGGTAATTATTCGCGAAGTGGCTTCACGAGGTGCGATAGGAATTCTTTGGGGTGGAAATGCCCAGCAGATGTCTGATTACTTTGAGACATCTCGCGTGATTAAAAGCGCTCATCCAAGTCCGCTAAGTGCCTATCGTGGCTTCTTCGGTTCTAAGCCATTCTCACAATGCAATTCAATCCTCGAGCAGATCGGTAAGTCAATAATTTCTTGGTAGAAAAGAAAGAGATCGGGTATTCACATGTAGTGAATACCCGATCTCTTTCTTATATAAGTTACTTATGCAACCCAGATATTAATTGGTGATTGCAGGAAGTAGATTACGAAGAGCCCTGAAACGAGCCAAAGAAGTGGATGTACTTCCTTCGCGCGACCCTGGATTGCTCGGATAATCACGTGCGTGACAAAGCCAACACCAATTCCAACTGAGATGTTGTAGGTAAATGGCATCAAGATGATTGTGAGAAATGCTGGAAGAGCGATTCCAATATCATCCCAGTCAATATTTCTGATCTGGGTCATCATGAGGAATCCAACAATTACTAGCGCCGGAGTAGCAGCCTCATAAGGAATAACTGCGACGAGAGGTGCTAGGAATGTTGTGAGCAGGAACATGACACCAGTAACAACTGAGGCAAGACCTGTTCGAGCTCCTTCACCAACGCCAGCTGCTGATTCAATATAGCTGGTGTTAGAAGAGATGCTGCCTGCTCCGCCAGCGACTGCTGCTAGAGAGTCAACAAAGAGGATCTTGTTATTATTTGGAACATTTCCTTCATCATCAATCAAACCTGACTCGTGACCGATTGCAGTAACTGTTCCGACTGTGTCGAAGAAGTCTGAGAGTAAGAGTGTGAAGATGAAGAGGATGGCGGTGATCAGTGGAACGCGATCAAAGCTACCTAAGAGGTCGAATTGACCAAAGAGTGAAAAGTCTGGGGTAGCAACTACCTCTGCCGGCATTGCAGGCACGTTGAGATTCCAACCCTTTGGATTTACAGCACCGGTTGCACCGTTAAACAGTGGCCCAATTTTAAATGCTGACTCGATGGCGATCGCAGCAGCGGTTGCTACGACGATACCGATCAAAATCGCACCTTTGATCTTCTTGACCATGAGAGCGATGGTGAGGAGCAGTCCGAAAGCAAAGACGATGATCGGCCAGCCAACGAGGTTTCCATTATCGCCAAGCATTACAGGGACAGGACCCCCACCGGTACGACGAACAAAGCCCGCATCGACAAGACCAATAAGGGCAATGAAGAGTCCAATACCGACTGAGATCGCGATCTTAAGTTGTCCAGGAACTGCGCGGAAAACTGCGCCGCGGAATCCTGTGAGTACAAGAACGGTAATGATGAGACCTTCGATTACTACGAGTCCCATTGCATCTGCCCATGTCATCTGCGAGGCGATACTGACTGCCACGAATGTGTTAAGGCCGAGACCTGTTGCAAGTGCGAGAGGGTAGTTTCCGAGAACTCCCATAAGAATTGTGAGAATGCCAGCCATGAGAGCTGTCATCGCAGCAACGAGAGCTAGGTTTGGAGCATCTCCACCACCGATATATTTTCCATCAGCATCTTTGGCCAGACCAATGATCAGTGGATTGAGCGCTACGATGTAAGCCATAGTAAAGAATGTGACGACTCCGCCACGTACTTCCTGTGCCACTGTCGATCCGCGCTCAGATATTTTGAAGTAACTATCGAGCATGTTTAACCTTCCTCATTTTGTTATCGGGGGTGGTTGCGACCCCGTGTGAAATGGCGGCTCACAGACCGATCGAGGATGGGGAGCTTCTTGATAGGGTCAAAATATCTGACCGAGAGGCCTACTTTGAGGTTAGGCGCGCTAAAAGTCCGAAAGAAATGGCAACAGATTGGCCAATCAGTAGGGCGAATAGGAGGGTACCAAGGCCCAAAGTGCCTCCCAGAACCGCTCCAGCGATAGAGACGACAACCTCAAGACCTAGACGAACTCGTCCCACACGTACACCGGTCCGTTGATGAAGACCCGTCATCGCGCCATCTCGTGGACCGGGGCCAAGACCGCAGGTGATGTAGAGAGCTGAACCGATTCCCACCATTGCAATTCCGACGAGGGTAAAAATCAAACCAGGAAGCAAATCTTCTTGTGTCGGAAAAATATTTGTTGCGATCTCAATGAAGAGAGAGATGATGAGGATATTTGAAAGCGTTCCAAAACCTGGCCGCTCTTTCAGTGGAATCCATAGTGAGAGAACCAGTGCTCCGATAATCAGAGTAGATGTACCAATTGATAGTCCGCTATTTAGTGATATTCCTTGAGCAAGGACGGACCACGGAGCGTTACCAAGACCGGATTACGGACCACGGAGCGTTACCAAGACCGGATTGAATAATTAACCCATCACCCAATCCGAAGATTGCTAAACCAAAGAAGAGAATCGATACACGTATAAAAGAGAGATCCCATCGACTCGTTGCGGTCCACGGAACCACTGGAACAGTTCTGTGTGGCTTTAAATGAGAGAGGATTTCACGCAGCGTCATATTCGCATCCTACCTTTATGGTCGGACTTTAAGTACTCTTAGCCAATGTTTACAGGCTCCGGAACGCTGATCAATATCATCACCATTATCTCAGGTGCATCTGTCGGAGTCTTAATCGGTGGACGTATGCCAGATCGTATGCGCGCTCTCATCACGGATGTTCTCGGTCTGATTACAATTCTTGGAGCAGCTACCGCCTTAGTCACTATTGGATCAGAACGTTATATAGAAGCACTGCCAAAGGGATGGCCTCTTTTAGCGATTTTAGCATCGCTACTTATTGGTGGAGTCATCGGTAGCGCTGCCAATCTTGAAAGTAGATTAGAGAGTTAAAGTAGATTAGAGAGTTTCGGGAACTACCTAAGAATAAAATTCAAAGCTGACGGTCAAGGGACATTCGTCGAGGGGTTTTTATCCTCATCACTTCTCTTTGTGATTGGACCACTTGCGATCCTTGGCTCAATTAGCGATGGAATGGGCACTGGTACAGACCAGCTCATCCTTAAGTCTTCCCTCGACTTTTTTGCAGCGATGGCATTTGCTGCAAGCTTGGGTTGGGGTGTTGCAGCCTCTGCGATTCCCGTCGGTATTTATCAGGGAGTCTGGACCGTAATTGGCTTTGGCCTCGGAAACATTCTCTCTGGATACCAGGTCGATGCAATGACTATTGTTGGTGGGTTGATGCTCGTATCTATTGGTCTTGGCTTACTCAAGATCAAGACTATTGCCGTGGGCAATCTGCTACCGGCGTTACTTGTCGCACCGATATTTGTCGGCGTACTCCATCGGTTCATCTAGTCAGATTAGATTTAGTCGAATTAGATAGTGCTAGCGTCGATCACAAAGCGATACTTCACATCACTTGCAACCGTTCTTTCATAAGCCTGATCTACATAATCTGCGCTAATGACTTCAATATCACTGAGAATTCCATGCTCGGCGCTGAAATTAATCATCTCTTGAGTTTGAGCGACTCCACCAATCATTGATCCGGCGAGAGATTTTCTTCCATTGAGCAAAGAACCTACGTGGACGGGGTACGGTGCACCCGGGAGTCCAATAACCACAAGCGTTCCGTCGATAGTAAGAGTGGAGAGATAGTCATTGATATCGATCTGAGCGCTGACAGTATTGAGAATGAGATCGAAGGTGCGAGTAAAGGCCTTAAGATCTTTAGGATCCTTCACGCAGATAAATTCATCAGCACCCATTGCTAAAGCTGCTTCTCGCTTATTTGGTGAATGCGAAATAACTGTTACATGTGCACCAAGAGCGTGAGCAAACTTGACTCCCATATGTCCCAAGCCACCGAGACCCATCACTGCAACGCGTGTGCCTTTGCCAGCCTTCCAATGTTTGAGTGGCGAATAGAGAGTAATTCCTGCACAGAGCAAAGGTGCAACACCATCTAGAGGCATGGATTTAGGAATCGTCACTGCGTAGTTCTCGTTGACAACAAAAATATTGCTATATCCGCCCATCGCAACTGTTTTTCCATCACGTTCGAGAGTGTTATACGTACCGGTCATTCCCTGATCACAATATTGTTCTAGCCCCTCTTTACACGGTGTGCATTGGCGGCAAGAATCGATGAAAACACCAACACCAATATGATCTCCTACAGAAAACTTCGTGACGCCAGTTCCGATCGCAGTCACCACACCAGCAATTTCGTGTCCTGGAACCATAGGAAAAAGTGCTGGACCCCACTCTTCACGTACCTGGTGGATATCAGAGTGACATATTCCGGCATAGGCGATATCAATCTTGACATCATTGCTGCCTAACTCGCGACGCTCAAAATCAAAACGCGTAAAGGGCGCACCCTTACTAAGAGCTGCGAGTCCACGTACTTTTGTCATTTATTCTCCAATTGCGTGAGGTTTGTTTATGAGATTTGTTAGAGTTCGTTAAAAGGCAACGGGTCGCTAGAAATATGACCCGCTCTTGAATTTCGTGCAGTGACACCGCGCATATGGTGCCTGCGACAAAGAACTTCATATGCGACATCATCGGTTGATCCAACGTTGCCAACGACAACTTGCTCGCCTTCAGTGACCATTTTGCCACCAACGGTACGAGCGTTGTGTGTAGCGCGAGATCCACACCAGCAGAGGGCTTCTACCTGAAGTGTGTTCACACGGTCTGCTAGCTCAACCAATCGCCCCGAACCAGGAAAGAGTTTGGTTCTAAAATCTGCCAAGATTCCAAAGGCGTAGACATCGATTCCCAGGCCATCGACTATGCGAGCTAACTCTTCGATCTGCTCTGGTTGATAAAATTGTGCCTCATCACAGATTACGTAATCAATCCGTTCTCCAATAGATAGCTTGTCGACAACAAATTTATGAATATCAAAGCCAGGAAGAACTTCAATCGCTGCACTGGTTAATCCGAGACGGGACGAAATCTTTCCAGCACCAGCTCGGTCCTGAGAGGTGAAGATCAAACCGCCACGTCCGCGTTGCTGGTGGTTATGGGCAGTCTGCAGAGCAAGCGTTGACTTCCCGCTATCCATAGTTCCGCAGTAGTAAATCAATTCAGCCATGGCGCAGATCCTGCCACAAAGATGGTAAAGAAGTGACCTATCCGCTTATAAGGGCGTGAACCGAAACCTCCGGTGAGTGTTGGGCGATACGTAAGCGCCCGCCCAAGAAGGAGATCTCGCTGAGCACTGCGATATCGGTCACGACTCCGCCGGCTTGTTTTATGAGTTCGATTGCTGCTACCAGCGTTCCGCCAGTAGCCAATACATCATCGACAAGCAGGACTTTCGAACCTGGATCGAAGGCATCGGTGTGAATTTCGATTTCATCGACACCATATTCGAGGCCGTATTGTTTAGAAAAAGTCGAGAACGGAAGTTTCCCTTTTTTTCTGATTGGCACAAATCCACAATTCTTAGCGACAGCGATTGCGCTAGCGAAGATGAAACCGCGTGCCTCAATTCCGGCGACTACTGTGCTTTCTGGATGTACCTGCGCGAGCGCTCTTACGACTACATTGAAAGCCTCAGGGTTACTCAGCACCGGAGTAATGTCTTGAAAAAGAATTCCTGGTTTTGGATAGTCAGGTATTGTGCGAATGAGTGACAAGGCTTGTTCTACATTCACCTACATCACCTCTGTCTTTGTGCGTGTCCGGGAAGGGAGTTGAACCCTCAAGCCCTTGCGGGCACTAACACCTCAAGCTAGCGCGTCTGCCAATTCCGCCACCCGGACCAGTATAAATACCTTGACCCTTAATACCCTCACCTAGTCTTTCGACTCACAAGGCTGATCAAGAGAGCACACGATATCAACCCTGAGAGTCCAAGGCAAAGCGGTCAATTCCTATGGCACTCCAGCGCTCTTGGTGGATACTTACGCCATGACAACTGATAAGAACGCCCTCCGTGAAGAACTCGAAGCCGAAGCTATCCGTATCTGCCAAGAGTTAATTCGAATTCCAAGTGTCAACTTTGGTGAGGGCAGGGGAGATGAGAAGGCAGCAGCAGAGTATGTTGTCGCGCAATTAGCAGAAGTTGGAATCACATCCACAATATTTGAATCTGCTCCCAATCGTTGCAACGTGATCGCGCATTTAGAAAGCACGCATCCCGATCGTCCCGGACTAGTTGTTCATGGCCACCTCGATGTTGTCCCTGCGATGGCAGAAGACTGGAGCGTTGATCCGTTCGGTGGAATCCTTAAAGATGGATTTATCTGGGGACGCGGCGCAGTCGATATGAAAAATATGGATGCCATGATTATCGCAGTTGTACGTCAATGGGCGCGCGTTGGATACAAGCCGCCACGTCCCATCACTCTCGCATTTTTTGCAGATGAAGAAGCTGGCAGTAGCTTCGGATCTCGATGGATGGTGGCAGAACATCCAGAGGTCTTTGCAGGATGCACCGAAGCCATCTCAGAAGTAGGTGGTTTTTCAATCACACTTCCCAATGCAAAGCGATTCTATTTCGTTGAGACAGCCGAAAAAGGAATCCACTGGATTCGACTCATTGCCCAAGGCAGAGCAGGACATGGTTCAGTGATCAATGAAGATAATGCAGTTACCGCATTGACTGAAGCGGTAGCAAAGATCGGCCGCTATCAGTGGCCTCAGCGCTATACCGCAACAGTGAAGCGCCTCTTTGAAACAGTTGCTAAAGCTTCAGGCAAGCCTTTTGATCTCAAAGATCTTCGCCCACTTCTTACTGAGTTTGGAAGTGCGTCACGAATGATCGGGGCAACGTTGCAAAATACAGCGAACCCTTCCATGTTATCTGCTGGCTATAAGGAGAATGTGATTCCGGGAGAAGCAAGTGCGGTAGTTGATGGCCGCTTCCTTCCAGGTTATGAAGACGAAATGAATGCAACAATTCGCGAGATTGTGGGTCCTGATATTCGGATCGAGACAATCGTTACAGATATCGCTCTTGAATGTGATTCCGGGAGAAGCAAGTGCTGTAGTTGATGGCCGCTTCCTTCCAGGTTATGAAGACGAAATGAATGCAACAATTCGCGAGATTGTGGGTCCTGATATTCGGATCGAGACAATCGTTACAGATATCGCTCTTGAAGTTCCATTTGAAGGTGATCTGGTTGATGCTATGTGTGCAGCGTTGATCAAACATGATGGTGATGGAATTCCAGTGCCTTTTACAATGAGTGGCGGAACTGACAATAAGGCGCTCTCTAAAATCGGAATTATTGGTTATGGATTTTCACCGTTGAAATTAGATCCAGATCTAGATTTTATGGCGTTATTTCATGGTGTTGATGAGCGAGTACCAGTTGATGGGCTTCGCTTCGGTGTCAATGTGCTCAAGGATTTCCTAGAAACTGCTTGATACTTCATCCAGAGCTGTTCGTACAACATCTGGAAGAACTATCTCTTCAACGGTGAGTGCTCCCCGTAGTTGAGCACCTGTGCGTGCACCAACGATTGCACTTGTTACTCCTGGTGCATCGCGAACCCAGGCAAGTGATACTTCTAGTGGGGAGTAACCCAACCCTGTGGCAGCAGCGGCTACAGCTTCTACAACGCGGGCAGAGTCTCGATTCAAATATGTTGATATGAAGTTTGCAAAGTGAGGCGTTGCACCTCGTGAATCAGCTGGAATTGAATTTCTATATTTTCCGGTGAGTACACCGCGACCGAGCGGGGACCAAGCAAGAATTCCAACACCAAGTTCAGTGGCGCAATCCAGAATTTCGTTCTCAATAGAACGATTGAGCAATGAGTACTCGCTTTGAATCGTCGCTATCGGAGCTTTAGCAGTATTAGCCTCTTGCAGAGAGATCGCCCGCGCACTCTGCCAGCCATTGAAATTTGAAATACCGACATAACGGGCCTTGCCAGAGGTGTATGCAAAATCTAAGGCAGAGAGTGTGTCTTCGAGTGCGACATCTGCATCCCACGAGTGGATCTGCCAGATATCTACATATTCAGTTCCTAGACGAGTGAGTGATCTCTCCAATTCACCGATCAAAAAGTGTCGAGAGTTATTTACAGTTCGGACGCCTTCAGGAAAGGAGACACCCGCCTTAGTAGCAATCACAACATCTTCGCGATTGAAAAATGTTCCAACTTGTCCGCCGATGACACGTTCGGCATCACCAGCGGCATAGCTAGCGGCGGTGTCAATGAAATTCCCGCCAGCCTCGATATAACTACGCATCTGCTCAGCGGCTTCATGTGTATCTGTATCGCGTCCCCACGTCATTGTGCCCAGTCCGAGGCGGGATAGCTCAAGTCCGCTCTTTCCCGCACGTCTGATTTCCATGGAAGGCACCCTAGCAAGCCAACACTGTCAAAGGGCGTTAATCTTGCGAAATGGCACGAATCGTCCTACTGCGGCATGCACACTCTGTCGCTAATGAAAAGAATCTTTTGGCAGGTCGGACTGCAGGAATCTCATTAAGCAAAAAAGGAAAAGAACAAGCGAAAGAACTCATCGCGCGACTCGGCGATATTGCATTCGATGAAGTAGCAATTAGTCCACTTCAACGTCAACGTTGTCGGGAGACAATCGATCCTTGGCTCACTTCAACTGGAGCGAAGAGCCGGATTGTTGTTGATGACTCCATCTCAGAAGTTGATTACGGTAATTGGAGTGGCAAGACCCTCGCTTCGCTACGACGCAAGGCGCAGTGGAAGGTAGTGCAGGATTTCCCGAGCCAGATGACTTTTCCTGACGGTGAATCTCTCCTAGAGATGCAGGGGCGAGCTTTATCGGGTTTCTATCGCTTAAACGCAGTTAAAGGTAAGGGTCCTCGTTTGCTCGTGAGCCATGGTGATGTCATCAAATCAATCGTGGCACACTGTTTGGGAATGCATCTTGATCAATTTCAACGCCTTGTAATCGAGCCAGCATCTCTGACAATCATCGACACTGATTCTGGGACCAGCCGTTTGGTGCGTTTTAATGATGCGAGGGGTTTTCTTAGCTCCGAGAATTCGACCAACCAGTCAGCACTCGGAGGATCGACAGGAAATCCGGATAAATGACTTCTCAGAAGTGGTCCTTTGACCAACCTGATCGTTTTATTGTTGGAACGATCGGCACTCCAGGTGAGAGAGAGTTTTACTTCCAGGTGCGCCAAAAGAACATTCTTGTCTCCCTCGCTACCGAAAAATCGCAGGTAGCCGCTTTGGCTGAGCGAATTACTACGATCATTCGTGAAATTAAGAAGAGCGCACCTCTGAGCGCTGTCAACCTGGGCCCCACCGATGACTGGCTGAGCGAATTACTACGATCATTCGTGAAATTAAGAAGAGCGCACCTCTGAGCGCTGTCAACCTGGGCCCCACCGATGACCAACCACTAGAACTACCTCTGGAAAGTGAATTCGTAGTGGGAGCGATCGGTATCGCCTTCGACCCAGCTTTATTAGAGATTGAGATTTCGTTCCGCGCCGAAGAGGCAGATTCATTTGGTGATGAGGTCGCTGACGAAGATTCAGGGCCAATGGTTGAAATTCATCTCGATCTTTCAATGGCGTTAGCTTTCGCGCAGAGAACAATGGCTTTAGTCGCCGCTGGTCGTCCGCTCTGTCCATTCTGCATATCTCCAATAGATCCCAGGGGACATCTCTGTCCTCGGGCAAATGGTTATCGTCGATGAAGGAGCTCGAGAATTCTTGGGTAGAGAAGAGCATTGCTCACCTCAGCGGTGGTGAGT
>Ga0209356_1000321_pt1 | contig 18803 bp, 13 predicted proteins | sample LauGreFaBDMM15SN_2_FD_188213 | JGI IMG/M metagenome (GOLD analysis project Ga0209356, IMG submission 188213) | Freshwater lake microbial communities from Lake Michigan, USA - Fa13.BD.MM15.SN (SPAdes) (version 2) | ecosystem: Environmental > Aquatic > Freshwater > Lake | place: Lake Michigan, USA...
CCGTAGGACTCAACGTAGAGCCACATTTTTCACACTGATCGCCATAAGCACCCTCGTTCTTACAAGAAGGACAAGTACCCACAATGTATCGATCGGCCAAAAACTGACCCGCCTGCTCGTCAAAATATTGCTCCGAGCGAATCTCTCTAAAAGCCCCTTTATCGTATAAATTCTTAAAAAACGCCTGCGATAAATCCTTGTGCGTTTGGTTCGATGTCCGAGAATAAATATCAAACGAAATCCCCAAATCCCTAAAAGAATCGCCAATAATCTTGTGATATCGATCCACCACATCTTGAGATGTCACACCCTCTTTTCTCGCCCGCAAAGTAATCGGTACACCGTGCTCATCGCTTCCGCAAATAAACAAAACCTCCTCACCCCGCAATCGCTGAACACGGGCATGAATATCGGCCGGAATATAAACCCCCGCCAAATGTCCAATATGAACAGGGCCATTGGCATAAGGAAGTGCTGCGGTTATGGTAATTTTTGACATGGAACTGCAAAGATACTTTTAGCGCGAATAAATCTGAAGGTATTTCTGCACGCTTTGTTTGTAATAGGGCTTAAATGCCGGTTGGATTTTCCTTAACGATTCCCTCTCCTCCGCCTTCTTGCGCATCGCCTCCTTGATATTATCCGGCACCTCAGGAATATAATTCCCCGGATTATTCGATTCCCGCTTATCCTCCTGATCCTGCTTCCGATCCGCTTTTTCGTTTTCCAGCAAGCGCGTCATAATCTGCTTTTGCCTCTCAATCGACTGCGGAGTAATTTTTCCATTGACGATGTCTTTCTCCTGCTGCTCCATCATTTTTTCCACCTCCTGAAGTCCGTTCGATAGGCCCTGCTTTCCCTCCTGACCCAATTCTTTTCTCAGCTGCTCCACCTGTCTCCGCAACGCCTCCTGCATCAACGCCATTTTTGCCAAATCTTCATTCAGCGATCGCTGTCCGTCCTGCGACGATTCTCCTTGTGAACCCGGTGTTTTTGGACTGCCCTGCTCGCCCTGTTTTCCCGACTCACCCGGCTTGCCTCGTTTCTGTTGTTGCATTTTTTGCAACTGCTCACCCAAGGCCTTCTGCGCATCAGACAATTTGCCGCCTGGCTTCGGTTTCCCGTTCTTTCCTTTTCCGGATTTGTTGGGATTATTACAACTCTTATCGCCGTCCTTCTTTTGATCGCTCTGCATCTGCTGCTGCATATTTTGCAAACTCTCCATCAGCATATCCGCCAAATTATTCAAACCCGTCATCACAAACTGCTCATGCACCGCCGCTCCACGAGAATTCCTCACCTTCATATTGTCCAACGCCATCCCCATTTGCACATTCACACGACTCATTTCCTTGGTTACAAAATTGTCGATCATGGGCTGACGTTTGGCCAAAGCCATCAAACTGTCCTCAATAAACATCAACGACTCCCGCAATCGCATTTGCTCCTTATTCAATGTCGCCAACCGAGGATTATCCGACGATAATTTGCGCAATTCCATGAAGTTCGCTTCCTGTCGGTTCGATGCATCAATCAAATTCTCCAACAACGCCCTGAGGGTTTGATAGTCCTCCGCCGTGCGTTTCTTCTGCTGGTCCTCGAACGACTTCTGCATATTCTGCATCGCCTCTTTCATCTTTTGCGCGGATTTTTTCATTTTCTCAGACGCCGCCGATTTCTTGTTATTCTGCAAATCTTGCGATGCTTTTTGCGCTTCATCCCCCGCCTCTTTGCGATCCTCTTCCCCTGTTTTTAACTCCATCGGCTTTTCGAGCTCCGCATTTTTCTCTTCCACATCCTTAATTTTCTTTTCGATGCTCTGCAATGCCTTATTCTGCTCGGCCTGGGCTTCTTTCAACGCTTCGGAAGCTTGACTGCCTTTTTCCTCTTTGGTTTTCTGCGCAAGATCTTCTTCCGTCTTTGCCCAATCCTCCATGCTTTTTGCCACCGCATCCACCGCTTCTTCCAATTCCAACTGCTTCAACTGCTCCATGAGTTTGTCCATTTCCTTGGCGGTTTCTTGACTCATTTCGCTCAACTTCTGCATCGACTCCTTGAGTTGCTCTTTGTCGGCCTTCTGCTGAAGCAATCGCTGAATTTCATCAATCAGCTTTTGCATTTCTGGATTGTTCAACTGCTTTAATCGCTCGTTCAAGGCATCCTTTTTTTTCTGCAATTCTTGGGACTGTTCCCCCAGACGCTCCTTTTGCTTGTTGACCTCCGATTGCTTTTTCTCCAGTTGTTTGATTGTTTGAAGCATTTTCTGCTCCTCATTTAACCAATTCTTGATTTTATTCTCTTGGTCCCAACTCTGACCACTTTGTTGTAACGATTCTTGCAAACGCTTGGCTTCTTTTTGCAATTTTTCCAAATTTTTGACCGACTTGCTCATTCCTTGACCGATGCCCGCCTCTTGTTTTTCCAGTTGAGCCACCACCGCATCGTTGCTCGCCCTTTCCAACTTCTTAATGGGTGTTCGCATCACTTTCCCTCCGTGCACCGCGTCGTTATCCGTGGCCGCCAATTGATATTCAATTGCATCGCCGGGCTGAATCCCCATCAAACCCAAATCCAAGGCATGAGTGAAAGAAATCTGCGATTCATTGCCAATGAACAAAGGCGTCCGCATCCAATTTGTATCGCCGGAACGACCGTTTTTACGCAAAATTCTGTGATAAAAATGCACCGACCTAACCGCATAATCATCGCCCGATAAACCCATAAAATACCAAACACCCATTTTCACAGAATCCTCTTGTGTTTCACATTGTATGTCGGGGAATAAATCCTTTTGCACCTCCAAACGACTCAGAAAAGTATCCATCGAAAGGCCTTGCTTTCCTCGCATTCCAAATACAAAACCCCCACTGCTGTTGGCACGGACCTTATATTGTTGTTGCTCTTTTGCTGTATTCAAATGATTGGTAGATTCTTGCCCTTTCGCCAAATCCCCTTTTTCTCCCAGCCCGCCAATGGATGTCCACCTACCGCCAAAGGATTTCACCAGCCACTGATTCACATATTTGCCTTTTAACTCATAGGTAACAATGGTTCCTTCTGGGACTTCGAGCAACTCGGTAGAAGCGCATTCGCCATCAATTTTACCGGTATATTCTGGATAATCCGCCCACGCCGAAAGCGCTTGCCATTGGGGAGGGTGATTGACATTCACGTGGTAATTTCCCAAATCAAAATCCATGGCGCGTATTGCAAAATCAAATTGGGCCTGAACGGAGGGGAACGTATACTGAAAATGATTCGATTTGATTTTTTTAGCCCGAATGATCTGCTTGTCGATTAGAATTTCAATACTCTCCGGCAACACACTGCCCTCCACCATGAAATTCACAGTCAAATCTTTGCCTTGATCGGCAACCAATTCCGACGGAGACAATTCCACTCGAAATGGCGCTTGGGGCACATATTCCGTTTGATAATGAAATACTCGATTTGCGCCATTGAATATTCCGGCCGACTGATATGCGGAGAAGCCTAAAAGCAAAACCAATAGCAGCGCCAATCTCCTCACCCATCGCTTGTGCTTCAACCAATCCAACGCTTGTAAAAAGGGTGTATTAGAAAAGGCCAATGTCTTTTGGGCGATACCTTGAAGTAGCAAGTCGTTTTCGGCGGTGATAGCCAACATTTCTTCGAGTTGCAATAAATTCAAAAGTTTATCCGCCACTTCAGGAAAATAATTTCCGACCCAACGCGCTGCTTCTTGATGAGAAATCACTTTACCCACGCCTTGCAGCTTCAGCAATGGCTGAACTACGAGAACACCCCAGGCAGCAATGATCATCGTCCACATTCCAAAGAAAAGTACGGTCCTAGATTGCACCGAAAGCCACAGCTGATTTTCAAGAAGAAACAAACCTACTAGCAGCAACATTGTACCGGAGAGAGCGAGCATCAAGCCCCGCACAAACCTCTGTTTGTAGTAAGCCGCAATAAATGCGTCTAGCTTGATTCTAATTTCACTCCTCATGGGTTACTCACAAATATAGCAAAGACTATCGCAACAAATTATCGAGAAGAATGGCGGTTGCAATTCCGGCATTGAGTGATTCGGCGTGACCTTTTCCGGGGATGGTGATTTTTTCTGTCACCAAGGATTCGGCCTCCGGCCGAATCCCATGAGATTCACTGCCGATAATCAACATCGATGGGCTTTCCAATTTCAATCCGTGCACGGATGTCCCGTCCAGAAAGGCGCCGTACACCCTGCGGCCTGCGGCCGCAGGGTGTAATTTACTATACACTACCTCCACCCGAAGAAATGACCCCATAGTGGCACTTAAACACTTCGCATTGTATACATCCACACAGTCCTCACTGGCCAATATCTGCTTCAAACCATACCAATCCGCAAGTCGGATAATCGTACCCATATTCCCAGGGTCACTGATGCCGTCTAACGCCAAAACAAAGGGCTCCAATCCATCCAACTCCTTCATTTTTGGCATCCGAACCAAAGCCATAATTCCCGGCGGCGTGTCAAATCCAGAACATTTCTTGTTCTCCTCCTCCGTCATCCATTCAAAATCATAGGCCGGCGAAAATCGCTCCGCAAAAGCAGGCGTTCCCCAAATCCCCTCAATTTCCCATCCACTGTGGAATACTTCCTCCACCTGTTTGCGACCCTCAACCACAAATTGGCCATATTTTTGCCTGTACTTCGACATTCGCAACGATGCGAGGTGCTTGATTTGAGCAATTGATGGCATACCTAGGCAAATATCTGAATTTTTCCCCGAAGTACCTATGGGCCCTGCTCGTCATCACCCTAATCCACGCCTGCGGTGTCAAAAAAAGCATCCCAGAAAATCGTTACCTGCTCAAAAGAAATTCCGTCAGCGTCCCCAAAAAAACCGTCAGCGCCTCCAATCTTAAAGCGCAAATCCTTCACAACCCCAACAAACGCGTACTATTTAACAAATTACCCGTCTTCCTTTGGGCCTATTCTCTGGGTACAAGTTTCAAACATCCGGAACTAAACGACAGTATCGCTTGGAGGAAAAAGCTCCGCAATAAACTCGGTGAACCCCCAATCCTTATTGATACAGCGCTCGCTGCCGTGTCTGCCGAAAACATGGGAAATCACCTGTTTAACTTGGGCCATTTCGACAATAGAGTGAGTTACATTGTCACCTACGGAAAGCACAAAGCCGAAGTAGATTATATCGTGGAACCCGGAAAGCCCTACCGACTTAATTCGTTTTTTAGGGAACCCGACGATACAGCGCTTAAGCCCCTAATCGATACCCTTGTTGATCAAAATTTGGCTTACAGACTTTGGTGGCCCTTAAATCTGAATGCCTTAAATGAAGCAAAAGACAAGTTGGCGATTGAACTCAAAGACCGTGGCTATTACGATGCCACGCCAGACCTTTTTCATTATGAGATTGATACGCTAGCCGATAAAAAAGAAGGCGCTATTTTCCTTAAATTGAACAACCCCTTGAACCAATCCAAATTTCAACGATATAGATTCGGCGCCACCTATCTGAACATCATTTGCTCCGATATCTATTTGAAAAATCAGTGGCCACAATCCTATTCATCCAAAGGCAAATATTTCCAACTCAACCATTACCCCATCAAAGGCAACATCATGGATCAAGTTGTCACAATCGACTCCGGCCGATGGTTCAGCCAATCCCTAACCAATCAAACCTATGTCGCCCTGGTAGAAATGGGACTTTTCTCCTACGTGGATTTACACCAAGAAGTGGACACCGTAAACCACCTCATCATTACCAAAATTGAGGCGAAAGCCATCCCAAGAATTTATACCCAAATCGAACCCCAAGCACTTTACTCACCCCAAGGAAGCTCGGGAACCAACTTTCAGACCCAAAGTCAGCGTAGTTTTGGCCTTGCAGGCATCGTATCGCTCAACAATCGAAACGCATTGGGCAATGGGGAAAGCTTAAAAATCAGTTCGGTAACTAGCTACGAGGCGATTTTCAAACGCGGCGATAACGACAATATCCGATATGGCTTGCAACAAGGATTCAACGCCAGACTGTCGCTGCCAAACTTTTCATTGCTCGATAAAATCAACGTAAAAAATAGCTATCAGCGGAAAAACACCGTATTCTCGCTGAGTTACCAATTGGAGAACAATCCCAATTTTAAACGAAGCTCACTCCCCGCTTCCATTTCATTGCAATACACAAGACCCAATTTAAGTTGGTATTATACCCCCGTTGAATTGAGCTTTAACCGAAATGCAATCTCTGCAGCATTTTTACCAACGCTTCCACAGTTGGACCAAGATTTTGTGAAACGTGTTTTTACCGACCAAATTATCACCGCCGCAAAATTTGGAGGCTTGTATACCAACAACAAAAACAAACCCGGACAAACCTACTTCTTTGGTCGTTTCGGATTTGAAACCTCCGGAAACCTTCACCGACTCGCCCGATACCTATTCCAGGACAATTACAACCCAGACAGTTCCTATCAATTCATGGGGGTTAATTATTTTCAGTACGCCAAAATAGAATCGGAAATTCGCATAAAACACACCATAGACGAGTTTAACAGCATTGCTTTTAGGGCCAATTTTGGCATGGCCGTACCCTATTGGAATAGTAACGTAATACCTTACGATAAGCGATATTTTATTGGCGGAAGTAACAGTTTGAGAGGCTGGAGACCCCGTGGAATCGGCCCAGGGAATACACCGGAAAGTTCAGGGTCCATCATCGACAGATCAGGGGAATTGCTTATCGAGGCAAACCTAGAATATCGATTTACTTTGGTCAAAAACTTCATTGAAAGCGCCTTCTTCCTCGATGCTGGTAATATCTGGAACCTAAGCAAAGAAGGGTCAGCCAACGGCTACGGTGTCATTCAACGAGAAACCTTCCTGCCCGAAGTTGCCCTAAATACTGGAATTGGTTTCCGATTCGACCTAAGCCTGTTTCTGTTTCGTGTCGATTTGGGACTGCCCATCCGCGACCCCTCCAAAGATTTCGACAAGCGTTGGGTAATGACAAAAAGTGCAAGTACCAATTTCTCCAATTACATGCGCAATGAAAGTGCAATTTGTATAGGTATCGGATATCCGTTCTAAAATCACGATCCAAACCAAAGCTCGTTGAGCTCTTCTGATTCCAAAAATCGGAGTCCCGAGAATCAAAAAGTAAAAATAATGTCTCATTTTTGGCATCATTTTTGGCAGTTGCGGGTGAACTCAAACACCCATGTTGAAAAGAATTTCAATCATCGCAGTAATAACTATTGCCCTTCTTTCACTCAGTAGCTGCTCTAGTTGGCTCGGAAAAGTCAATATTTTCCCAGTAGAACAAGACGTAACCCTGGGCAAACAAGTCTCCGAAAGTTTTGAGCAAGGAAACGCCTCCACGATCATGGATTCCTCCAAAAACACTGTCGTTTATCGATATATCTATGGGATTCGCGACAGTATCCTAAAAACGAATTTATTGATCCATAAAAACGATTTCGCTTGGAGAATCCGTATCATCCAAAACGATACAATACAAAATGCTTTCTGTACCCCCGGTGGTTACATTTATGTTTATACCGGCTTGATGAAATACCTTGAAAGCGAAGACCAATTGGCCGGTGTGATGGGTCATGAAATGGCGCATGCAGAAAAACGACATTCTACCGATGCAATGACCCGTGAATTTGGTGCCAACCTTTTATTGGAATTGATTTTTGGACAGAACAAAGCACAACTCTTGCAAATTGCAACCGGCTTGGCGCAACTAGAATTTGGTCGCGATGCAGAAACCGAGGCCGATAATTGTTCGGTGGATTGGCTTTATCAAACTGCCTACAACCCCATTGGTGCAGCAGGTTTCTTTGAGAAAATCCAAAAAGAGAAAAATAAAATCAATATCCCGGAATTTCTGAGCACCCACCCCGATCCAGGCCATCGCGTGGAAAACATGAAAAAACGATGGTCGGACAAAGGCTCAAAACAAGGTCAGACCTTCACCGATAGATACAAAAGAATGCTCAATTACCTGCCTAAATAACCCCAAAACTACCCTAATCAATTAGGGACTCTAACCAATGATCAAAAAAATCCTTATACTTACCATCTGTTTGATTGTCAATTTTTTATCGGCACAAACCGACTCGTTGGTAGGTAATAATCAGGCCGATTTGGTTGCCATAAACACCCTACTGAGAGAGGCTGGATCGCATTTGGGAACCGGTTATCGCGGAGGAGGAAAAACACCTGCTGGTTTTGATTGCAGCGGATTTGTTGGATACTGTTATAATACCACTTTGGGCATCCGAACCCCAGCCAGCTCTTCCCTATTTCACAACGCCGGAATGCATATCAGTATCGCCAATGCCAGACCCGGAGATGTCATCTGCTTCAAAGGGCATAGCACCGGCCGAAGAGTCATGGGCCACGTAGGCATCATCACCGAAATCACCCCTAATGAAGTCTATTTCATCCACTCCGCAAGCAGTGGTGGTATAAGATACGATGTCTTAAGCGCCCCTTACTACAAGTTGCGATTTATGGATATCCGCAGATTTTTCTAATCTCGCAAGAATTACTCATCCGATTTCTTGTCGGCCTTTGCCTTGGAAGCACGCGGTTTCTTTGGCGCTTCGATGGCTTTGTCGCCTTCAGCAAGCAAAAGCTCAGCCTTCACAGGAGTGAAATTCAATTCCTCGGCACCTTCCGCACAATCCACCCTTAACTCATCGCCCTCCTTCAAATTACCCTGCAAAACCTGCTCGGCCAATGGCTCTTCCAAAAACTTCTGCAAAGCCCGTTGCAATGGACGTGCGCCAAAATCGGCATCGAAACCTTTATCGGCCAAGAAAACCTTAGCAGCATCGGTCAAAGTGACTTTATAACCAATCTCCTGAATGCGTTTGAGCATTTTTACCATGCGCACATCCAAAATCTTGATGATTTCATCCTTGTCCAAAGAGTTAAATACAATCACATCGTCGATGCGATTCAAAAACTCCGGTGAAAAGAACTTCTTCAACTGGGTCTCAATCACCTGCTTAGAATCCCTCTCCTTATTGACTTCCTTGGTACCCGTGCCAAATCCTACACCCGTTCCAAACTCCTTTAACTGCCTTGACCCGATGTTCGATGTCATGATGATTACCGTGTTTCTAAAGTCGATTTTCCGACCCATAGAATCCGTCATCTGTCCCTCATCCAACACCTGCAACAACAAATTGAATACATCTGGGTGGGCCTTTTCTACCTCATCAAACAAGATAACCGAGTAGGGTTTGCGACGAACTTTCTCCGTTAGCATACCACCTTCTTCGTAACCGACGTAGCCTGGAGGGGCACCAACCAAACGACTTACGGCGAATTTCTCCATGAACTCAGACATATCGATGCGAATCATCGCGTCGTCCGCATCAAACAAGAATTCGCTCAACGCTTTTGCCAATTCGGTTTTTCCAACACCCGTAGGTCCAAGGAATATGAATGACCCGATAGGATGATTGGGCTCTTTGAAACCCGCACGCGTCCTTTGAATCGTTTTTGTGAGTTTTTCAACGGCTTTGTCCTGACCAATCACACGCTTGCGAAGGGTATCGGCCATGGTAAGCAATCTGCGACTTTCATCCTCTGCCATGCGCTTCACGGGGATCCCTGTAATCATCGAAATTACCGCAGCGATATCATCCTCAGTAACGAAAAACTTTTCGGTAGACGTTTGCGCTTCCCAACGAGCCTTGGCAGTTTCGAGTTCTTCCAATAAACGCTTTTCTGTATCTCTCAACTTGGCGGCTTCCTCAAAATTCTGACTCTTCACCACCTTGTTTTTCTCCAACTTAATGGCTTCGATTTGGGTTTCAAAATCCACAATTTCCGAAGGCACGTTGATGTTACTGATGTGAACCCTAGCCCCTGCCTCATCCAAAATATCGATTGCTTTGTCTGGTAAATGTCGAGCACTCATGTATCGAACACTCAAATCCACACAAGCCTTCAAAGCCTCTGGAGTATATTTCACCCCATGGTGATCCTCGTATTTATCGCAAATATTATGTAAAATCTCAACCGTATCTTCTGGCGATGCGGGTTCGATCAATACCATTTGAAACCTGCGCTCCAAGGCGCCATCCTTCTCGATGTACTGTCGGTATTCATCCAAGGTTGTAGCCCCGATGCACTGAATTTCGCCCCTAGCCAAAGCAGGCTTAAACATGTTCGATGCATCCAAAGAACCGCTGGCACCACCGGCACCCACAATGGTATGAATCTCATCGATAAACAAAATTACATCGTCTGCCTTTTCCAACTCCATCATCAACGCCTTCATCCTCTCCTCGAACTGACCGCGATACTTGGTACCGGCAACCATGGAGGCGATATCTAAACTCACCACGCGTTTGTTGAATAACACGCGACTTACTTTTCTTTGGATGATGCGAAGCGCCAAGCCTTCCGCGATGGCGGTTTTACCCACACCAGGTTCTCCGATTAAGACTGGGTTGTTCTTTTTACGTCGACTCAAAACCTGACTCACACGCTCAATTTCTTTTTCACGACCCACGATAGGATCCAACTTCCCTTCTTCTGCGGCCTTGGTAAGATCACGTCCAAAATTATCTAAAACAGGCGTTTTGGTTTTTGCCTTGCCTTTTCTGGCCTCGATTGCCTTTTGTTCTTCACGATAAAAATCTTCAGGGCTATCATTTTCATCACCACCAGATTCCGAACTCTCATTGCGTAAACTTGATGTATCCACCCCTTCTTCGAGGGCCGATTTAAACACATCGTAATTCACACCATATTGATTCAAAATCTTCGATGCCACATTGTCCTCATCGCGTAAAATGGAGAGCAACAAATGTTCGGTTCCTATGAGATCCGTCTTGAAAATCTTTGCTTCCAAATAAGTGATCTTCAACGCCTTTTCCGCTTGTTTTGTTAGGGGAATATTTCCCAAATTTGCCGTTTTGGAGGCGGTGGTACGAATTACATCTTCGATGCTCTTTTTCAAGCGCAAGGCATCGATGTCTAACATTTTTATTGTTTGTATCGCTTTGCCCTCGCCTTCGCGGATAATCCCCAAAAGCAGATGCTCGCAGCCAATATAATCATGCCCCAACCGGATGGCTTCTTCCCGGCTGTATTGAATCACTTCCTTTACTCTTTGTGAAAATTTTGCTTCCATGTTTTGGCTCTGCTTATGTACAAATGTATGGGCTCCAAATGGCATTTTAATCACCTTTAACAAACAAGCCCTAACAATGTATGTTTTGTTGGATATAGCACGAATTATACCAAGATGATCTACCCCGTGTTATCTGTCAAAGTGTCGGAAATAACCCTAACTCGCGTCATCAAAAATGTTTAAAAGTTTTGTTGTCGAAACATGAGAAAAACTTTGCAGTTTCAGTTTACTTTGTAGGTCCTATGGACGAGAACACAAGCCTCCGAAACACACGTAAAAGAGTTAATGTACCTAAAATCATCGGTCCCGATGCCAGTGGTCGCATGCCTCCAAATGCGCGAGAATTGGAAGAGGCCGTGCTTGGAGCGATGATGTTGGAGCGCGAAAAAATTCACACCGCTATAGAAATCCTAACAGACGGTCACTTTTATGCACCAGAAAATGGAAAAATCTTTAAGGCTATTTATAAATTATACAACGAAGGCGGTGCGGTGGATTTACTTACCGTTGCCAACGAACTTCGCAATAACAACGAATTAGATATCATTGGCGGTGCATATTATTTGGCCACCCTAACCAGTAAAGTATCCTCGGCGGCTAATCTCGATTACCACTCCAGAATTCTGACACAGAAATATGTGCAACGCGAACTCATTCGGGTGGCTGGAGAAATTTCTTTGGACGCTTACGACGACGCCTTGGACTCATTTGAAATGCTTGATGATTGCGAACGTAAGTTGTATGAAATCAAAAATGCGGGTTTAAAGCGCAGTTATCAAGGGATCGATCAGTTATTGCAGCGGGCGATGAAAGATTTGGAAGCCAGACAGGCCACCGATAATTCAGGAATCACAGGCGTTGCCACCGGCTTTAGTGATCTAGATAGAATTACCAGCGGATGGCAATCCTCCGATTTGATCATCCTTGCCGCCCGTCCGGCGATGGGTAAAACAGCCTTCGCCTTGAGTTTGATGCGTAATGCCGCGGTTGACTTTGGCAAAAAAGTCATAATCTTCTCTTTGGAGATGGCCGATGTTCAGCTGGTCAATCGTTTAATGAGCGGCGAGGCCGAAATCGAATCAGACAAAATCAAAAAGAGCAACCTAACTGATCAGGAATGGCAGCGTTTGCACGATAAAACTGCACTTCTAAGTTCTTCAAGTATTTTCATCGACGATACGCCGCAGTTGAGCATTTTTGATTTAACGGCAAAATGTAGACGGATACACTCCCAAGGCGGATTGGACCTAGTTGTTGTGGACTATTTGCAGTTATTGCGCCATGAGACCAAAGGACAAGGTAATCGTGAACAAGAAATTGCATTCATTTCACGGGCACTTAAAGGCTTAGCCAAAGAGTTGAAAATCCCTGTCATCGCACTGGCACAGTTAAGTCGTGAAGTGGAAAAACGCGGCAACAAACGGCCTCAACTTTCAGATTTGCGTGAATCAGGCTCCATTGAACAAGATGCGGATATGGTTATGTTCTTATACCGCGATGAATATTACCAAAAAATGGGCATGAACGAGCCCGGCGCACAATCAGCACCAAGCGAAAGTCCAGGTAGTGCAATTGCAGGATTAACCGAGATTATCATTGGAAAAAACCGACATGGCGAAACGGGATCTGCTTTTGCCAAGTTCATCGGACAGTATTCAAAATTTGTAGATTTGGATCCGCAAGACCGAATGATGCTAGACAATAAGGGGGGGGATTTCAACTTCTATCAACCTCAGAGTGTTACAGTCCAGAGTAAGATGAATGCAGGATCGCCTTTCACGGAAGACAATGGCTGGAACTCCGGATTTACGCCCAATATCACAGAAGATTTTTAATACGAAGTCTTTTCTCCCGCCTCCAGTTTCCGTAATTAGATATTTTCATCTTACTTTGAATAAAATAATTTAACCTCCAAGCAAGATGAGACATGTAACAATTTACACCACCGATAAGGAATACAGCCACTTTTTAGAACTGGCTAAAAACCTGCATTACGTGAAAAAAATTGAAACTGATGAAGAATCTGAAAAGGATGCCATTTTAGAGAATATTAAAGCAGGACTGAGTGAAGTGCAACTTTTCAAAGAAGGTTTATTAAAAACCACAACCGCCAAAGATTTTTTGAATGAGTTATAATGTAGAGCTTTCCGCTAACTTTAAGAAGGAAGCCAAAAGGCTAAGTAAAAAATACCCATCGCTCAAAATCGAGCTGGCTGAACTCTTTGAACAGTTAGAAGAAACCCCTACAATCGGCACTCCATTAGGAAACGATATTTATAAAATTCGTTTGGCCATTGCCTCAAAAAACAAAGGCAAATCAGGGGGCGCTAGAGTTTTATCTTTTGTAAAAGTCACCGAAAACTCCGTGCTACTTTTCTCAATCTATTCAAAAGGAGAAGTAGACAATCTTACCGATAAGCAAATACAGGATCTAATTAAAGATTATTTGTAAATCTTTCCAAATTAATCCTTCCTCGGCAACTTCACCGCAAAAACCCGCTCTTTTTTATCGGCAGCAAACCCCTCAATGGTGATCGCGCCCGACAGTGACTTCAACAAACTGCTGGCTCCTTTTGCAGAATATACTGGCTCGTTGTTGATATGGGTAATCACAAAACCGGCTGGAATCCCTGCATCCTTGAACAATCCTTTGTCCAAGGCTGTCACCTTAACGCCCGACTTCACGCCCAACGCGAGCTTTTCCTCCCTCGTTACATTGTCCATCTTCATACCTAAATAAGCATCGCTCACTTCCGCTTCCGCAACCTCCAACTTGGTCTTTCCATCCGCATTTAACAACGTCGCCTCTATATCCATTACCCCACTCTTACGTCGTACCGTAATCACAACCTTATCCCCAGGGCGATATTTCCCAACCTCCTCTTGCAACCTCGACGAGGTATTCACTTCGATGCCAGCCACTTTCAAAATCACATCGCCTTTTTTGATGCCCGCCTTTTCACCCGCACCGTTCTCCACCACCTCGGCCACATAAACCCCTTTTAAGTCCTTCAACCCCTGCGCATCTGCAAGTTCTTGTGAAATTTCTTGAATCGAAACACCCAACAACGCCCTTTGCACCTTGCCATACTTCATAATATCGTTCACCACCTTCTTCACCAAATTCACCGGCACTGCAAAACCATATCCGGCATAACTACCAGTTTCAGAGGCAATTGCCGTATTTATCCCCACCAATTCACCCGCCGTATTAACCAAAGCCCCGCCAGAATTACCTGGATTGATCGCTGCATCGGTCTGAATGAAATTCTCAATCGCATATTTGTTGCCTTTGCTCCTCAACAAATCAATATTTCTACCCATCGCACTCACAATTCCCAATGTCACCGTGCTGTTTAAGTTAAATGGATTTCCAACTGCTACCACCCACTGACCCACTTTCACCTCATCCGAATTACCCAATTTTAAAAACGGCAACCCCTTTTCTCCGATGCGCAACAAAGCGATGTCCGTATTTGGATCCGTCCCAACCAACTCCGCCACATACGTTCTCTTATCGTTCAAAACCACTTCGATTTTCGATGCGCCGTCGATCACGTGGTTATTTGTCACCACAAAACCATCATCGCTCAAAATCACCCCTGAGCCGCTGGCCTGACGTGGACCTTGCTGCTGAAACTCCATCCCTGGACCCCCGCGAAAAAACTCAAAAGGATCCACCGGCATTTGCTGCTGTCGATTCCCCTCACCCATCGCATTGCCCCCAGAAATCGTAGATTTAATATGCACTACGGCGGGATTTGCAATCTCAGATACACCCGTAAAATCGAATGCTGGAACTGCGTTTAAACTTGCGTATCTGGCCAACTGACCAGAAGCGTTTTGTTTTGCTTCGATGGTTGTAGCTTGATTAGAGGCAATAACCATGTAACCACCCAAACTGGCAACGCCACCGGCCACACCAGCCAAAACGAGGGTTAAAATTTTATGTTTGTCTAATAACTGTTTCATGTGCTTTCTTGAATCAAATTTTGTACCGAATATTAACGCAGTTTAGGTGTAGTTCGTTTACTTTGTACTACGAAGGATTTACCTTTATCGATGAAAGCGTATTAAGCCACTGTGCAATGCCAAATCAAACCCGAAAAGACACCGAAATTGTTGCGCGCATCCATGAAGGAGACCGCGAGGTGCTGATTGATTTGTACAAGCAATACGAGGCCATGATTTCTAATCACGTATTTCAAAACTCAGGAAATGAAGACGATGCCAAAGATGTTTTGCAAGACACCTTGGTTGCGCTGTGGCAAAATGTCAGAAAGCCCCATTTCGAACTGACAGTTCAGCTGTCGACCTACCTTTTCGCCATCGCCAAAAACACCTGGCTCAAACAATTGGACAAGAGAAAACGATTGAAAGGCGAAAACTACATCACCGGAAAAGAAATTGCCGACTCTCCCAATGTGGGTCAGCAAATGGATTATAACATCGTACGAAAAGCGATAGAATCTTTACAAGATAAATGTCGTAACATATTGATTATGTTTTACTTTGACGGATTCGACATGAAGACCATTGCCGCGGCGAACGGCTTGGCCAGTGCTTCGGTTGCCAAAGCAAAAAAACACCAATGTCTCAAAGGGCTTGAAGGAATCATCAAACAGAATTATAGCGCAAGCGATTTTTACTTGAATACTGAATCTTAAAATCAATGCCTACTATGAACCTAAACGACCCGCGCATCGAAGCTTATCTCAACCAGGAAATGAGCGAGGTTGATGCGCAGAATTTTGAGCGGGAAGCAAAGGAAAACCCTGAAGTGTGGAATCATATTCAGTTTCAGCAATTCATGATTCAGGGGATTCGCGAGGAGGGCGCTGCGGAGCTTAAGGATTTTATCGCCAATCGGATCACAGAGGAGGTAGAAGACGATTTCACCAGCAGAAACATTTGGTGGTCGGTAGCCGCTACGCTGATCATCTTGGCGGTGGGTTTGGGCGTTACGTATAAATTCCAGTGGCTCGATGGTGAAGCAAAAAGTGTGGTGGCTAAAAACGATGTGAATCAAGGGTCAGAAAAATCGGCTTTGCAAAAACTTGAGCCTCAGCTCAATGAATCCGATGAATCGAAATCTAAATCGGCGGGGGCGGATACTTTCCTAATGCCTGAAATCATCGCGGACAACGAAGAATCTAGTGATGCGATGGTAGAAGCGCCAATGAATGAAGACGTTTATGCGTCACCGTTGAAAGACGATAAGCGGTCAGATATGGGCCGTCAAATGGATGGATTGGATAAAAACAAGGAAATAAGATCTGTAAATGTTGCACCATTTATTGTATCAGCCATTGAATTAAATAGCAATCCTCGTTCTAAAGTGAGTGTCGCCGAGGGCAAAGTAGAGATCTCAAAACCGAACGCAAAAAGAAAGACCGAAACATCTATCAACAGCGATAGTATCGTGGGCACCAAGCAATTTTTAATCACTTTAAGCGAGCAATCGGGGATTACCAAACCGCGAGTCTTTATGGGTGGACAGGCCAATGGCAAAATCAACCTTACCCTCTGGAATGCGGGCACATCCGACATCCTCATTTTCCATTTGGGCGATGAATACTACCTACAATTGGGCAATGATTTTTACTACCTACCTTTGATACCGGGTTCGACAACAAATTTAAAACCAGTTGCTGATCGGGCCATTTTGGAAAAATTGAAACAATGAGTTTGGCATTTGTAAAATACGAAGGTGCGGGAAACGATTTTATTTTAATCGATAATCGCGGAGACGTTTGGCAGGATTACGTTGCCGCGTCTATTGCATCCACGGAATCTGAAAAATCACTGATCGCCAGATTATGTCATCCCAAATTTGGCATTGGCGCCGATGGCTTGATGCTATTGCAGGACAAGGAAGGCTACGACTTTGAGATGGTGTATTTCAACAGCGACGGTGGCAAGAGCAGCATGTGTGGCAATGGTGGCAGATGTATTGCGGCTTGGGCTTTTTCTCTAGGCATCGGAAAATTGGAGAACCTTCTGAATTTTTGGGCGCCGGATGGCGCGCATACGGCGACACATTTACCTACACCGACGCATACCTCGCAACTACCAATGACAGAATGGATCTCATTGTCGATGAACGATGTCGATGCGATTCACGAACTCAACAATCATTCTTACGAATTGAATACCGGATCGCCCCATTTTGTATCAATAAAATCAGAAGATATTCATCAGATCGACCTGATAGCTTGGGCACAAGGCATCCGATACAATGCAACATATAAAGAGGCGGGGATTAATGTAAATGCGGTGAACATCTTAGACGACACTCACATTGCGATGCGCACCTACGAAAGGGGTGTTGAGGGCGAAACCTTGAGTTGCGGTACGGGAGTTACGGCCGCCGCATTAAGCCTTGCAACAATGAAATCCTTGGGCGGCGGCCTCATCCACGTATCAACGAGGGGCGGCGACCTATCGGTCGCCTTCAGCAGAAGCCCTTCGGGCTTCTGCAACATCCAGCTCCAAGGCCCCGCTAGAATGGTATTTTCCGGAATTTTATAAAAAAAAGAGGCCGCTCACGCGGCCTCCTCACTTAGTAGTTATTGAAACAAAATTATTGAACGCAAACCTTTGCAGTTCCCTGCGTGTTTGCACCCTTCACAGAAGCGAAATAATATCCCTTCGCCATTCCTGTCAAATCAATCGCAAAATTGTTCTCACCCGCAACCACACTCACGGTGCGCGACAAAACAACTTTACCCTGCAAATTAATAACCGTCAACATCGCAGTTTCTGAAACCTTACCCGTTAAACTCAATGTAGCCTTATCCGAAGTTGGGTTTGGATAAACAACCACCTTCAATGATGTATTGTCCTTCAAATTCTTAGTACCTGTCATCAAGGTTCTGCTGCGGAAGAATCCACGACCGTGAGTTCCCACATACATTGTCATACCTTCCCAAGGTCTCCACTCATAACCACGAATTTCAAAAACAGGCACACGAGCCATACCGTCGTTTCCTTCAACCCATGTAGTTCCACCATCCTCAGTATACCAAACACCCAAATCTGTTGCCAATACGATGCGCTTGCTATTGTCAACGTCAATCACCGCATCATACACAGGGAATGAAGGCAAATTGCCCGTAATGTTCTTCCACGTTACCGCAGCTCCACAAGCATTGAATGATTCGTATACATAACTTGTATTTCCGTATCCACCCAAAGTGATAACTACGTGATTTTTATCCATTTGATCCACATTTACTGAAGTAATGGTACGACCTGACAAACCTGATGGAGTGATATTCTTTTGGACGATAGGCGCTGGAATCTGCATCACCGTTGGATTTGCAGCCAAAGTAAATGTCGCAGCATTCAAGCTATCCACACGAACCAAACGGCCGCTTTTACAAATAAACAAATTGTCTCCTTCAGGAGTATAGTCCATTTCAATAATTCTATCGTTGCCCAATGCGTTAGCAACCAAATACCAGCTTACGTTTTCAGCAAAATCGGTAGGGTTATTCGCCATCCATACTTCAGAGTTCTTAGCCAAATACAAACGAGATTTTTTTGGACCAGACTCCCACAAGCAATAAGTAGTGTTAAAATCAGTTTGTGATTTTCCATCTTGACGGTCATCGAAGAATGTAGAGGTTGACTGACCGCTGTTTC